>ERZ807291.887-NODE-887-length-50072-cov-6.774757_pt1 | contig 50072 bp, 48 predicted proteins | sample MGYA00521257_ERZ807291 | MGnify/ENA primary metagenome ERZ807291 (study PRJEB31413, sample SAMN03169783) | marine metagenome | biome: Marine; feature: Water; material: Subsurface seawater | place: North Sea | collected 2011-04-28 | depth 1 m m ... | reverse complement strand
TGCTGTCTGCAAGCGCCTCCATGGGCTCATTGGTGAAGAAGGCTGTATGCGCAAACGGCATGGCAGCGCTCTGCTGCTGGATTGCCGCGATAACATCCTGGTCACTGTGGCCCAGACAGGACACCGCCGCCCCGCCACAGGCATCGAGATAACGCTTCCCGTCACGATCAATCACATAGGGACCGTCACCGGCCACGGCATAGGGCAGACGACTATGGGCATGCCGATGGAGAACACGTGAGTCCGGACGCGGGTCATCGTCGTTCGATGAAACCTGCGTCACAGGATCAGGACCGCCCACGCTCGTGCGGGCGGGGCAGCTCGTATTCGTCATCGGAGTCTTCGGCCATTTGGTCCGGTTTCGATTTCCGGTCTTCCTCGGTCCAATAGGCGCCAAAACTTTCAAGCTGATGCTCGCTCTCGGTCACACGCGACAAGGCGTCCTGACCGCCCTGCGCAAGAACCTGCGCCACCAGCACTTGAGAAATCGTCATCGCCGGCACCACAGAACGGAAAAGCGCTGGCGTGTCAGTCCCCACCAGAAGCAGATGTTGGGTCAACGCGGCGAGCGGAGACACCAGACTGTCAGTGATGGCAATGACTGTCGCGCCATGCTTCGCGCCGTACTCCGCGGCCTCTATCGTGCCGCGCGAATAAGGCTCGAAAGAGAACACAAGCATCGCATCTTCATCGGAGACGCCCCGCAAGCCATCGGCAAAGGTTCCGCCATTGCCATCGACCAGGATCAGATTGTCCCGAAACATCGAACAGGCGTAGTGCACATAGAATGCGGCCGGAAACAGGCTCCGTTGGCCGATCAGATAGATGCGCCGCGCACCGGCAAGTGCCCGCGCGGCTTCCGCCAATTCATCGGCGCCAATCGCTTCAAGGCTCAGCGCGATATTCTCACGATCGGCCGCGACCATTTCATTGGCCAGCTGGGAAAGCGCGCGCCCGCCGCTGCGCCGCCCGGTGCGCGCGAGCAGATTACGCGCCCGCTGCCCAAAACCCGATGGTTGTTGGCGCAAGGCGTCCCGGAATGGCTCGCGCAAGGTCTCGTAACCATCAAATCCGATCGCCTGTGCCAGACGGACCATTGTGGCGGGCTGGACATCGGCGCGCTCTGCAAGCTGCCGCATCGATGTGAAGGCGATCTCATCCGGCCGCTCGATCAGGTAATGCGCCGCGCGGCGAAGCTGAGGACTGAGATTTGGGTATACCTGCTGGAGATCGGCAAGAATCTTGTCGCTGGCGGATCGCCCACTTGGATTTTCCGATGTCAATTTCTCGCTCCCGCAAATATTGCCGCACTGCTTATCAGATGAAACACCTGTTGCAGATTATGTATCATATGAAACGCCTGTTTCAGCGCCGCGACAAGATCAAATTTGTATGCCTATCCAGACATTGTCGTGACGCAAGCGCAGGTCTAGCATCCCGAAGTAATACAAACGACCAGCTCAGAGTGTTTCATGGACATCGCCGACCACATTCGCACGATCCCGGATTTTCCAAAGCCCGGGATCCTGTTTTACGACCTCTCCACGCTTCTCGCCCATCCGCAGGCTTGGCGCCACACGGTAGACTTACTCGCTGTCGCAATCCGGCAGCATGAACCGGACCTGCTTGTGGGCATCGAGAGCCGCGGGTTTCTGGTCGCGGCTCCACTGGCGCTCCAGCTTGGCTGCGGATTCGTGATGGCGCGCAAATCGGGCAAGCTGCCCGGCGACACGATTGCGCATACCTATGAGTTGGAATACGGGACCGATACGATCGAACTCCAGTCGGACGCTGTTGCACCGGGTCAGAAGGTTGTCATTCTAGACGACTTGCTGGCCACGGGAGGCACCGCAGGCGGCGCACTTACATTGTTGCGTCAGGCAGGCGCTGATGTCCGTGCCGCAGCGTTTATCATGGAACTGGACGGTCTGGGCGGGCGAGACCATCTCGACATTCCCGTCACGTCGCTTCTTACATTTGATGCCTAGAATCAGGCGACAAATTTTCCGTCCAATTCTTCAGTCACAAACGTCTCAATGATCTCCTCGAGCGAGGCGTCCGGCTGCATGCCCAACGCACTCGCACGTGCGCCATCGGAAAACCAGGCCCATCCATCCACGATTTCCTGAATCAGGGCGTCAGGTTCGAACCTGACGCGGTCCGCCACGGAATCACCGCCATAAGAGCGCAAGGCGTCCAGCATCTCGGACACTTTTGGCGATAGCCCGTTCATCATCACCGAACGGTTCATGCCCAAAATGGCGCCATCGGCATTGTGAATATCAATGAAGGCCTGCACGGCGCGTTTGGGAGACAGAATCAACATTCGTGATTCCGGTTCCACCGGGTTTACAACTTCATCGCCCTGCAAAGGTTCCCGCAGAATCGAGCTGGCAAAGCCCGAGGCCGCTGCATTCGGCTTGCCGGGGCGAATTACAATGGTCGGCAGGCGCAGGGTGCGACCATCAACAAATCCCTTGCGGGTGAAGTCATTTACCATCAGCTCGCCGATGGCTTTTTGTGTCCCATATGAGGTTTGCGGTGTCAGCGCCGTCGAATCATCAACCGATCGTTCTCCGCCATAGACGGCAAGCGAACTGGTAAAAATGATCTTCGGACAACGACCTGTCTGGCGCGCAGCTTCCAGCACATTTCGGCCTCCATCCAGATTGACGGCGTAGCCCAGATCGAAATCTGCCTCCGCACCTCCGCTGACGACAGCCGCGAAATGGAACACCGCGTCGGTCTGCGTATCAATCAGCCCCGCCACGACCCCACGGTCACAGATATCACCCGTCACAATCTCCACGCGCGGATCATCGGGTGGAGGTTCGACCGGCGGGAATGCATCAAACAAAACCAACCTGTCGACATTCTGCAGTGTGCCGTCGGGACCAATCAGTTCCGGCGCCGCGAGGATGCGCAGGGCCAGCCGACGACCGAGCATCCCCGTCCCGCCTGTGATTACCACCTTCATGTCACGGTCTCCCCGATGTGAAACTCTCTAAGACAGCGCTGGCTCGAGCCGATCAAGCGCTTCGGAAAGCGTCGCGCCCTCCGCGGCAAAGCACAAGCGCAACCACCCTTCACCCGATTCACCAAAAGCACGGCCCGGCGCCATGCCGACGCCCGTCTCTGCAATCAACTGCTTGGCATAGGCCACGCTGTCGGTCATGCCATCGACCGCAAAAAATGCGTAGAACGCACCCTCTGGTCGCGCGAGCCGAACACGAGGCATGGCAGCCAGTCGCTGAAACACCAGATCACGATTGCGCCGGTAACGCTCCACCATTTCGACGACAAACGGTTCACCATCGCGCATGGCGACAACCCCGGCATGCTGCACAAAGGTCGTCGGCGAGGCGACATTGAACTCGTTCAGCTTTGAGAAAATTGGTCCCAGAACCGGCGGGTGGGTCAACCAGCCCAACCGCCACCCGGTCATCGACCAGGATTTGGAGAAACTGTTGACCACAATCACCCGATCATCAGGTTCCGCCAAATCGAGGAAAGACGGCGCGCGCGCTCTGTCATATATCAGTCGTATATATACTTCATCAGACACGATATACACGCCGCGCGTCCGGGCAAATTCCAGAAGCTCGCGCTGCTGGTCGCTTTCCATCACCCAACCTGTCGGGTTACCCGGTGAGTTCACATAGATCGCGCGCGTCCGGTCATCACAGGCTGCCGCGATATCGTTCATATCCAGATGCCAGGTGCCGGTTTCATCGGGTTTGAGCGGCACCGAACGTGCTTCACCTCCCATCACCTCGACTGTGCCCGCACAATTCGGCCAAAGCGGGCCGATGATCAAGACATTGTCTCCGGCATCCACCAGCGCCTGAGAGACCAGCATGATCGCCGCCATGCCCGACGCGCTCACCGTAATTCGGTCCACATCAATGGGACGACCGATCAGGTTGGTGGAGTAGCTCGCAATGGTCTCGCGCAATGGTGGAATGCCGCGGTTTTGAGCATAGAAAACATGGTCATTATCCAGCGCTTCATGAACCGCATTCTTAATATAGTCCGGTGTCGGCAGATCCGGCTCCCCAAACCAAAGCGCGATCACGTCGTCCCGGCCAATATTGCTTTCGGCCACCTGACGAATGCGCGAGCCCTCAAGCCTCCCAATCGCGGGCCGGACCCAGCGTTCAGTCTCATGCGTATCGTCGGTCATCGCTCAATTCTCTCGCATATCCAGAACATGTGATCTCCGTTTCAACACCAAGAGCACGAAGACAACAAGGCCAATCACCGGAAATGCCAATCCCAGCGGCGCGCCAAGCACGAAGAAGGTGGCCCCATCCACAAAGGTCCAGAGAACGGGAATGATCGCGAGCCACACGGCTGCGCGGCCTTCGGCCAGAAGCAGAACGCCAAGCGTCACGAGCACCGTCGCTGTGGGGTCTGCAGCAAACATCGGTGCCGCCGCGAAGGTTTCATTGCCATAAATAAATCCAAGCATCGGCCAGGACGTCGCGCCCATTCCGACCACCACAACACCGGCTAAACCCTGCGCGCCGGGGACAAATCGAAAATTCAGTCTGCCGCGCGCAAAACATATCCATGCGATCAGCAACGCCTGGACCCCAAACAGAACAGCATAAGCCGGTGCGGCAAAATTGATGGTTGAGAAGTGCAACAAATGGAACCCGAGGCCGGACCACAACCACGCGACAACAAGCACCGCGCCCAAAACGCGCGCGCCAGCCGCAAAGGGCTGCATCGCACAGGCGATCGCAATTATCGCAAGTGGAAACCCGGCAAGTGGCAACGGCCAGATCGACTGATTGTACTGCTCGATTGCCGCAAAATAGGTATCGATGGTGAACGGAAGCATTTTGGACCCATCACGGAACAGGGACCCCCATCGTGCGGCACCCTTTTCACGCTGTCACCCCTGATCGGGACCTAAAGCGCTTCCACGTGGCGCACCATCCGCGCGCGCATCCCGGCATCGGGCATGGGCCCCCGTCCGACCCCCATATTCTCGACCATATGCGGGATTTGCGATGTTGCCGGGATCGCACAGGTAACCGCCGGGTGGGACACAACGAATTTCAGCAGGAATTGTGGCCAACTCGTCGCGCCTATTTCACCGGCCCATTCAGGAAGCGGTTTGCCTGCGAACTGGTTGATCAGTCCCCGGCGTCGGAACGGACGATTGATGATCACGCCGATTCCGCGTTCGGCAGCCAACGGCAACAGACGCGCTTCGGCCTCCCGGTCGAGGATGTTGTATGTGAACTGCACGAAATCCAGCGGATGATTTTCCATGATCGCGGCAAAGTCGCCATGGCGTCGCCCATGTGATGTGGTGATCCCGACATAGCGCACGCGACCGGCTTCCTTGTCGGCCGCCAGCGTCTGCAGGTGTTCCTCCCAATCGACAAGATTATGAACCTGCATCAGATCAAAGCGGTTAAGCCCCCAGAGCCGTCGCGCTTGGGCCATCTGGCCCGGTCCCTTCTCAAATACCGGCGTCCAGACCTTGGTGGCCGAGAACAGGCTGTCCGTCGACATGCCTTGGGCCTGGAGATGCCGGAGGCTCCATCCAATAACGTCCTGCGCGGACCCGTACATTGGCGAAGAATCCACCATGCCGCCGCCTTGCGCAAAGAAAGTCTTGAGCACATCCGCGCGGGCCGTTCGCACCGCGATGTCTTCTCCCACATTGAAGGTCACCCACGACCCCATGCCGATGACCGGAATGCGTTCACCCGAAGACGGGATGGGACGCGTCAGCATGGGACCACTTGCTGCCTGTGCTTCCTCCAACGGCAACAGCGATCCCGCCGCAACCGCCGCCCCTATTCCCGTCGCATGTGCCAGAAATGAACGGCGGTTATATGTAGGTGTGCGATATCTCATACCGTGAAAATTGCCCTCATAACGCCCGTGATCAAGCCCTCCGAACAAACAATTGCGTGAGTTGTTCGATCAAGCTGGATTTGCTCCGCTCTGGCGGATCGGGCATATCTGGGTCAATCCGAACCAAAAGGTATGTTTCCAAATGTCCGACTTCGAAGCACGTGATCTGACCGAAGGCCTGAATGGCGAACTGGGCTTTCGCCTGATCGATTGGCGCGACGGTTTTGCGCAGATTTCCGTGGATATCGACCATCGCCATAAAAACCGCCAGGGCGGTCTGCATGGTGGTGTCACGGCCACACTGATCGATGCGGCAACCGGGTTTTGCGGTGTCTATGAAACGGACCCCGAAAAACGACGCGGCAATGTGACGGTATCCCTCACGGTAAACTTCGTCGGTCGAGCCAAAACCGGAACAATCATCTGCACTGCCGAAGTCGTCCGCGCTGGACGACGCATCTATTTCGCATCGGCGCGGGTGCACGACTCCGATGACAATCTCGTTGCAACGGCCGAAGCCGTCTATGCCTATACTGACGTCAACGCACAGCGCAAACCGTCATCCAGTTAGGCTCCGATCATGTCCCTGCCTCCTTCCCTGCCTTCCGCAAAATTTCACATCGGACAATTGGTAAGGCATGAGTTGTTTGATTATCGCGGTGCGATCTTCGACGTCGATCCCGTCTATAGCGGCACGGACCAGTGGTACGAACAAGTGGCCCAGTCACGCCCGCCAAAAGACGCGCCCTGGTACCACGTGATGGTCCATGACGCGCTCCACACCACCTACGTCGCCGAACGAAACCTGAAGACCGAACCGGATCCAACCCAAATCGCACACCCGCTTCTTGGCGAGCATTTCACGGCCTTTGATGGCACGCGCTACCTTAACAATGACAAGACGAACTGACGGCCAAAGCTTGACTCTCCCCCCGACACAAACCATCGTCTTTCGCATCGTAACTCTGGGGTGTCCTGCAATCGTGCAGGTCTGAGATCATACCCATAAACCTGATCCGGATCATGCCGGCGGAGGAAGTTGTTGCGACGGGCCTGCAAAAGGCCCTCCACCGCCCAAATTTTTCGGATCGATGTTCGGGAGTATCCGATGCGGACGTTGCCACGCCTCGTCATCACCTTTGCCACCGGCATGGCAGCAATCCTTTCACTGGTCACAACAAGCCACGCCGAACCCTTGCGTGTCCCTGTACTGGTACCAATTACCGGATTTCTATCCCTTGAAGGCACAAGTCAGAAGAACGGTGCCGAACTCGCCCTTGTGGGCACCGATGTTTCCTTCAGCGTGATCGACACTGCGACAGCGCCCGAAATCGCCATCAATGCCTTCGAGCGGGCAGTTGACGCCTCTGACGTGGTCAGCGTCATTGCCCCCATGCTCGGCACACAGATGCTGGCGCTGGTGCCGCTGGCAGATGAATTCGGCATCCCCCTGATTACGGTGTCAGGCACCGCAAAGATTACCGAACTGGGCAGCCCCAATGTTTACCGCTTCTTCCCCGGAGATGCCGTGGTGAAAGCGGCACAAGCGCGCTATGCGGTTGAAGAGCTCGACGCAAGCCGCCCCGCTATCATCTCCCAGACAACAGCCTATGGCCAAAGTGGCCGGGCAGCACTGGAAGCAAACCTGAGGCGGATCGGAACACCACCGGTCTTTCAGGAATCCATGGATGTCTCGGTCAAGGACATGCTGCCAGTTCTGTTGAAGGTTCGTGATTCCGGAGCAGATGCCTTGTTGTTGCAATTGCATTCCGGGCCGACGGCCCTCGTCATTCGACACGCAAAAGCACTTGGTCTGGATATCCCGATCATCGCCGGATCTGCCATGCACCAACCCGAGACTGCAGCCCTGCTCGAACCGGCCGAACTCAAGGGCGTCTGCGCCGAATCTGGTTCTTCACCGGTTTCCGAAACGAGTGAGGAGATGCAGGCCTTTGTGGACGCCTATCGACGCTCCTTTGACCGGGAACCCGACGCCTTTGCGCTGGGTCAGTATGACGGAGCACAGATGATCCTCGCGGCGATTGCCGCAGGCGCACAAACGGCCGATGCCGTACGCAGCCACCTGCAGACCGCCCGGCACGAAGGACTTGCGATGACTTACAAGTCCGATGGCAAGGGCAACATGGCGCATTCTGCCGTGATCATCTGTTATGATGGAACAGGTCGCGTGCCGCAAATCGTCAAGCGATACGAAAACCTGACCGGGGTCCTTCTGGACTGAATGAGGGCGACCCGCAACCGGCACCTACTGTCATGCTCCTGACCCAAATTGCATTAAACGCCCTCGCACTGGGGTCTGCCTACGCATTGGTCGCAATCGGGTTCGTGCTGGTCCTCAATGCGACCACAGCGGTGAACTTTGCCCATGGCGAAGGTGTCGTGGCCGGCGGGTTCGCGGCCGTTGCGCTTGCCATCCTGCTCCCACCGGACATCCCTATTCCCGGACTGCTGCTTCTTCCCGGCGTTCTGTTGGTCACGGCACTTCTTGGTCTTGCCATCGGCGCGCTGGCCTATCTCCCGATCCGCAAACGCCCCCCCATCTCCGTGTTTGTCTCCACAATTGCGGTGGGCATCATCATCGCCAACGGGTTGAACGCGACCTTTGGTGCCGCACCGCGCACCGCGCCGCCCCTGATCGGGGTTGGAACGATCGAGTTTCTGGGCGCCAGCCTCAGCCGGCAATCGCTCGCAATCATTGGAATAACTGCGGTTCTGATGTCCGGCCTCGCAATGGTCCTGCAGCGAACCCAGCTCGGGCGACAGTTCCGCGCCTGCGCACAGGACCCGGAGATGGCGCGTGCACTTGGCATCCGCCTCACTCGCATCACCATGATCAGCTTCGCGCTTGGCACTGCCTTTGCCGGGGCGGCCGGACTTTTGCTCGCGCACCAGTTTTTTATCAGTCCCTCTGATGGCGGTACGCTGATCCTGAAGGCTTATATTGCGGTTGTCATAGGTGGCTGGGGCAGCCTGCGCGGTGCTGCAGCGGGCGCCATGCTGATCGCCTTCTTCGAAGTCGGCGTGGCCACCTTCTCATCCCAGCCATTGGCCGAAGGGCTGCTCTACATCGCTGTGCTGCTCGTCCTGTTTTTCCGTCCGCAAGGTCTGTTCGGTGAACCGCAGCAGGTGCGGGTATGAACGCCCGTACTTCCATGAGTGTGGCTGGCGGTGCGGCCCTGACGATTTATGCGCTGTTCTTTGCTTCTTCCTATGATCAGCGAATCCTTACGCTGTCGGGCATCTATGTGATCCTCGTCCTCGGCTATCAGTTTATCTTCGGACACGCGGGGGCCCTGAGCCTTGCGCAGGGTGCTTTCTTTGGTGTCGGCGCCTACACCACGGGGATCCTGGGCAGCAAGTTCGGAGCCGACTTCCTGCTCACCTTCCCGCTTTCTATTGTGGTTGCCGCCACTCTGGCGGCGCTGGTCTCCCTGCCGGTTCTTCGCCTTAAGACCCATTACTTTGCGCTCGCCACCCTCGCATTGAGTCAGTTGCTTCTGCTCGTCGCCATCAACTGGGAACCTGTGACTGGCGGTGCAAACGGTCTGCCGGGGGTTCCACCCGTCACGATTCTTGACTGGAAACTTACCCGCGGATTGCCGCTCCTGACGTTCGTCTGGGCGATCGTTGGTATGGCGATGGTGATTGCACATATGCAGATGCGCGCTGGGCGTGTCGCAGCGTTCACGGTGATGCGTGAAACGCCGCTGGCCGCGCCGTCTTTCGGGATCGACAGCGGGATGCTTCGCTTGCGTGCCTTCCTGCTCAGCGCGGCTTTCGGTGGCGCAGCGGGTGCGCTTTTCGTGCACACCAACCGTGTCGTGTCACCTGAAACACTTGGGTTTGGTGTCATGATCACCTGCCTGACCATGACCGTCGTCGGCGGGCGCTTCGGGATATTGGGTGCAGTGATCGGCGCGCTTCTGCTGACCCATTTGCCGGAATGGTTCCGGGGATTCGATGAATACTATCTGGTCGCCGTCGGCATCCTGCTGCTTGCCGCCGTTGTCTTTGCACCGGAGGGAATCGTTGCCCTGATCGCACCGGCCAAAGCACCCCACGAAAATGATAAACCTTCTTTGCATACGCAATCGAAGAGGGCCTCGGCGACAAAGCCCTCACGGCTGGCACTTGAAGCTATAGACCTCGCCAAGTCCTATGGTGGTGTGCGGGCACTGGATGGGGTGACACTTTCATTCGGTCCCGGAGAGATTGTCGGCGTGATCGGCCCGAATGGTGCCGGTAAAACCACTCTTGCCAATGTTCTGACGGGACTGACCCCGGTCGATCAGGGCACCATCAGGCTCGGTGGGCGTGATATCACCAATACGCCAGCTCATATCATCGCACGCATGGGATTGGCCCGGACCTTCCAGACACCACAACTGCCCAACGCATTGACGGTGCGGGACCTGGTCGAAACCACCCAGCGAGCCCATGGAATGTCACCCGCGGCCGACGAGGCCCTCGACCTGCTCACCATCCGCAGTATCGCAGATGCGAGATGTGACACGCTCCCACACGGCTTGCGCCGTCAGGTTGAGATCGCACGTGCCATTGCGACCAACCCTGGCATCCTGGTGCTCGACGAGCCCGCAGCCGGGCTTTCACCGGACGAGCAGGACGAAATTGCGGCAATCTGCATTTCTCTCTCCGCCTCCGGCATGGCAATCCTGCTGATCGATCACAATATCGAATTCCTGTCTCCCTGCGTGTCCCGGCTCATATGCATGGAAGCCGGACGCGTCATCGCTGACGGCGCATCGGACGAAACCCTCACGAATCCGGACGTGCGAAATGCCTATTTCGGCGTGATTTCGTCATGACCGGTATTGCACTTCATATTCGTAACCTGAGCGTCACTCATGGTGGCGTGGCGGCAATTCACGATGTCAGCATCTCGGTTTTGGCCGGCGAAACCGCAGTGTTGCTCGGTGCCAATGGTGCCGGAAAATCAAGCTTGTTGCGCGCAGTGATCGGCCTCGCATCATCGACCGGCAGTGTATCGCTGGGTGGCACCGATATTTCACAGTGCACAACAGAAGACCGAGTTCGGCTTGGTCTCGCATGGGTGCCTGAGGGACGCCGGGTGTTTCCCGGCCTGACCGTTGCTGAAAACCTGCTCGTCGCCAGTCTTTCACGCCATGCCGAGCGGCAACGGAAACTGGAAGAGGTTTTTTCCCTGTTTCCACAACTCGCAGGACGACCGTCAGATCACGCCTGGCAATTGTCTGGCGGACAGCAGCAGATGCTCGCCATCGGACGCGCCATCATGGCAAAACCGATGGTCTATCTGCTGGATGAACCATCGCTGGGCCTCGCGCCCGCCGTAGCAGAGTCGGTCGCCATTGCGCTGCAGCAGCTCGCATCGGGCGGCGCGGCCATTCTCATCGGAGAGCAAAACGCAGGATTTGTAAGATCGATCGCCGACAAAACGATCATGCTGCGCAACGGACAAATCACCACAGCCCCGGCAGATCAGGGGCAGCTTACGTGAACAATCCAGCCGTCCTGTGCTCCAGCCTCGGGCCAGACCGTCGCCGTAACCGGACCCTCAACGGACAACTGTGCGCGATAACTGCAGGCCACCTCACGCGCCACGCGCTCCGATACAGCGACCCCGGACACCTGATCAAGCACCAGAGAGAGCTGGTTTTCTGCCTCCACAGAGACAACGGATAGATCACCACGCGCTGATGCCCACTCCAGAAATGCGTTTTCCAGATCGCCGAAAGCCGGTGCCATGAAGTTTTTGGGCAAATTTATGAATGCGCGACTGATCCAGCCGGTCTCTACGCTACCATCGAAATCTCGGATATGAATCCACCGACCTTCTTCGTCGAAAGCTACAACACGGTCGCCACGTTTGAGCCGTCCGACAATTTTCTGACTTTGACCCGGCCCGGCCCGAACGTTCAGCGTCCGCGCCGAAATCGTGCCCTCCCAACTCTTTGGAGACTCCTGCGCATACGCGGCATCTCCCAACGAGAGCAGCACAGAAAACAACAACGTCATCAGGCATTTCATGCGGCATTTGCCCGGCGATAGCGCATCGGCTTGTCCTTTTACGCGCGTGACCTCGACTTGCGCGATCGGTCTTGCAATTATGCCACGTCTTGAGGTCCGGACATAATGAACGCGCAAAAATTCCAGCTACGCTACTCACAGGTTGAAGATCGCATCCTAATCATCGTTACTGACGATGCTGATCAGGATGAGGTGTTTGGACTGACACGCCGCCTTGTAAAACGGCTGGTGCCGGGGTTGGAGAAAGTCCTCCGGCAGGCAGGACATCTTGTTCAACCCCAGGTTCCGGAGCAGACACCTGTGACACCGGGCCCAACGCCTGCCGAAGCTGTCGCGTTCAGCGCGCAGCACAAACAGAAAGCGCAACCCCAGACAGAGACCGCTACATCGGAAAACGATGAGTCTTCGGTTCCTGCCCCCGTTGCCGTCCCGTCCCACCTGGTGACCCGGCTGCGCGTTACGGACAAGGGGAAGGGACAACATCTTTTGCAACTCACGGACGGCGTCAGGTCGCTTGGCGTACCTCTCAATGACGAGCAACTCGCCCAGTTCTCACATGGCATTGTCACCGTGCTCAAAAACGCCGATTGGGGTCTGGACGCGACCGGATCCGAGAATGTCGACGAACCATCCGCTGATACCGGTAGCGCAGCTCTGGATATCTCCGCCGACAGCCCGTCCAAGTATCGCCACTAGGACACGGATATCCGCGACTCACGTCGCAACGCTAGGTTCGGCATTCAATCCGCAACGAACGACCCGAGGCCCCGATGGCACGCCCCGAAAAAGCAAAACACACTTCCGATGCAGCCCGAGCGGCGGCCATGGACACAGCCCGGCATCTGCTTGATATCGGCGCGGTGAATTTCAAACCCGAAGACCCCTACACCTTCACATCCGGTCGGGTCAGTCCCAGCTATATCGATTGCCGCCGCGTCATCGCGTTTCCCGAAGCCCGGGAGGCCATGACAGCCCATGCCGTCGATCTGATCGACCGGGAGATCGGACGCGACAACATCGATGTTGTTGCCGGGGGCGAAACAGCAGGCATTCCCTACGCCGCCTTTATCGCCGTCGCGCTGGGCAAACCCATGGTGTATGTCCGCAAAGAGCCCAAGGGCTTTGGCCGTATGGCACAGATCGAAGGCGCACTGGAAGACAATGCAAAAGTGCTTCTGGTCGAGGACTTGACCACCGATGCCGGCAGCAAGGTTCGTTTTATCGATGCCCTCCGCGAAGCTGGCGCGACTGTCGAACACACCTATGTTGTCTTCCACTACGGGATTTTCGCCGAAGCATGGGAAACCATGGAAAATCTGGGTGTGGGATTGCACGCATTGGCGACATGGTGGGATGTCCTGGATGCCGCCCGCGAGAACAGCATTTTCAGCGCCGAACAGCTCGACAGTGTCGAGGAATATCTCAGCGCGCCGGACAGCTGGACGCCGATGGGATCCTAAGGGGAACCCGACCCGCGCATTCGTGACCGTATTGATCTCGACATCGCTACACGCACATGGCCTACAATCATCCCTCATGTTGTGAGGGAGAGTATTTGTGTCTGCCCATCGGATTCTTGCCACCGCCGCACTTGCGACGGCCCTAAGCACAGGCGCGGCGCAGGCTCAAAAAGATGAGCTGGTCATCGGGATCAGCCAGTTCCCACAGGGTTTTCACCCCAATATCGCCAGTCATGTGGCGCTTTCCCTGATCAACGGCATGACCCGCCGACCGTTCACCGTCTATGACGCGGAATGGAAACTGATCTGTCAGTTGTGCACCACGCTCCCATCGCGCGAAGCCGGCACAATCCGGGACTGGACCACGCCGGACGGCAAGCCGGGACTGGAAGTCGACTACACCATTCAGAAGGGTGCAACCTGGGGTGATGGCAAGCCGATCACAACCGAAGACGTCCAGTTCACCTGGGAAATCGGGCGCAACGAAACCTCCGGTGTGAACAATCAGGAACTCTATCGCCGCATGGAGAAGATCGTGTCGAAGGACGACAAGAGCTTCACCATTTTCTGGAACAAGCGGACCTGCGAAGCCGAAGCCATCAACGATTTCGAGATCGTGCCCGCACATCTGGAACGGGACGCGGCGAGTGAGCCTGCTGCCTATCGCACCCGCAACGCCTATGACAGCGACCCAACCCAGGCCGGGCTCTATTTCGGGCCCTATCGGATTACCCGCGTCGAACCTGGCGCGACAGTCGTGCTCGAACCAAACCCGACATGGTGGGGTCAGAAACCGTTCTTCAAGAAAATTACAATCCGGACCATTGAAAACACGGCGGCCCTCGAAGCAAATCTTTTGTCCGGCGAGATCGATTACATCGCGGGTGAGGACGGCATTTCGCTCGATCAGGCGCTGGAATTCGAGAAACGTCACGGCAAGAGATTCGACGTCGTTTTCAAACCCGGGCTGTTCTACGAGCACATCGACCTGATGCTCGACAATCCGGTCCTAGAGGACGTCCGGGTAAGACGCGCCCTGCTTCACGGGATCGACAGGGCTTCCATCAGCACGCGCCTGTTTGAAGGCAAGCAACCCGTGGCGGATACATCGGTCCATCAGCTGGATTCGGTCTATGTGGACAGCATTCGCAAATACGCATTCGACCCCGAACTGGCCAGAACCATGCTCGACGAAGCCGGTTGGACCGACATCCGCAAGGACATCCGCCACAACGCTGCCGGCGATCCCCTGCGTCTTGAAATCATGACAACAGCAGGCAACCGTGTGCGCGAACTGGTTGAGCAGGTGATCCAGTCCAATCTGCGCGACATCGGTGTGGATCTGCGTATCCGCAATCAACCGGCACGGGTTCTGTTTGGACAAACCATCCGGCAGCGTGAATTTACCGGCATGGCCATGTTTGCCTGGTTTTCCAGCCCCAGAAATGTGCCGCGGACCACGCTGCATTCCTCGATGATCCCAACCGTGGAAAACGGTTGGTCAGGCCAGAATTACCCCGGCTATCGCAGCGCCGTCATGGATGAGGCCATCGATAAAGTTGAAGTTGAATGCAGCGATGCCGACCAGAAGCGCCTCTGGACCACCATCCAGCAGACCTACGCCGAAGACTTGCCGGCTTTGCCCCTCTATTTCCGGGCCAACGCGTTCATCATGCCCAAATGGCTGCACGGCGTAACACCAACCGGACACCAGTACCCAAGCACATTGTGGGTCGAAAACTGGACCGCGAAATGACGACAGAAAGACATCGTCATACCCGCACCTGTTGCGGGCATCCACGTCCATCGGCCCCCACAACGATCTTCGAGGCACCAACCACGTGGATGGCGGGAACAAGTCCGGCCATGACCGTTTTTTGATCGGCTTCCTGACACGTCGGCTTTTGGGCATGGCCATCGTTCTGACGGTGATGTCGTTCATCGTTTTCATGCTGATCGGCCTGATGCCTGGCGATCCGATCGACATCATGATCGCGTCCAACCCGGACCTGACACCTGCGGATGGCGAACGACTCAAGCGCCTGCACGGCCTCGATCTGCCGCTCTGGGAGCGTTACACAAACTGGCTGGGTGGCGTTCTGCATGGCGATCTTGGCTTTTCGCGCACCTATAATCGCCCTGTGCTGGATATTCTGCTCCCGCGCCTTGGTAACACGGTCATCCTGCTTGGCCTGAGTTCGCTGGTTGCCATTGCCATCGCCATCCCGCTGGGGGTGATCGCCGCCACCCGACCCCAGTCCCCCCTCGACGGCGCGATCAACCTGTTCTGTTTTGCGGGCATTTCGGTGCCGCCCTTCTGGTTGGCGCTTGTGTTCATCATGTTCTTCGCCGTGACACTCGGCTGGCTGCCCGCCGGGGGTATGGGATCACCCGAAACAGGTCTGCTGGGGCGGCTGGAATTTCTGATCTTGCCTGTTGCGACACTCACCATTGCCAGCCTTGCCGGATATACGCGCTTTGCCCGCGCAGCGATGATCGAGGTCTTGCGCCAGGATTACATTCGAACCGCCCGCGCCAAGGGGCTCGGGTCGGGCCGGACCGTGTTCGGCCACGGCTTGCGCAACGCCATGCTGCCGCTGACCACGATCATCGCGCTCGATTTCGGTGCGCTTTTCTCCGGGGCCCTGATTACCGAAACCATGTTCGGTTATCTGGGCATGGGGAAGCTGATCTACGATTCCATCCTCGGGAATGATTTCAATCTCGCGCTTGTCGGCCTGTTGCTGGCAACGCTCGTGGTTCTGATCGGAAACTTTCTGGCCGATATCGCCTATGCGGTTCTCGATCCACGCATTTCCTTCCGCGTATTGGAAGCTGCATGACTATCGCCCAAACGTCCCCGGGCGTCGCGACGGCAGAACCCAACCTCTTCTGGCAGCGCCTGCGGCGCAACCGGTCCGCCATGGTCAGCGCGGTGATCCTTGTTGCCATCACCACACTCGCGCTGCTCGCCCCGGCCTTTGAAAGCCTGCTCGGGATCGAGGCAACCCGGGTGGATCTGTTCAACCAATACGCCGCCCCCAGTGCCATCCATTGGCTCGGCACCGACGAAGCCGGTCGTGATGTCTTCATCCGCCTGCTCTATGGCGGACGCATCTCACTTCTCGTTGGTCTGGTGGCCGCGATCGGTGCAGCCGTGATCGGCACAACCATCGGATTGTTGGCGGGCTACCGCGGCGGGTGGCTCGACACCTTCCTGATGCGTTCCACGGACGGTGTGATCGCCCTGCCCTTGTTGCCACTGCTGATCATTCTTGCCGCGATCGACCTGACCAAAATCGGTATTCCCGAAAGCATCGCAACCTCGGAAATGGCGAGCCTCTATCGCATCGTTTTCATTATCGCGATTGTCGGCTGGACCACGGTCGCCCGTCTGGTTCGCGCGGCCACCTTGTCAGTGCGGACACGGGAATTTGTGCGCGCAGCTGAGGCCATGGGTGCCGGGTCCACGACCATGATGCTCCGGCATATCCTGCCCAACGTGGTGTCCCCCATCATTGTGGCCACCACGCTTTCGATCGGATCCGTGATTCTGCTTGAATCCGTTCTAAGCTTTCTGGGGCTCGGCATTCAGCCGCCGATCCCCAGTTGGGGCAACATGCTGACCAACGCCCAGGAACTCGCGACCCGCGCGCCCGCGCTGGCAGTCTGGCCCGGTGCCGTCATCTTTGTGACGGTTCTGGCCTTCAATTTTCTCGGGGATGGCCTTCAGGATGCGCTCGATCCGCGCTCAGTGCGCCGCTAGGACTCCCGCATATGCCCTGGCTCATCCTCATCGTACTGCTGCTTGCCATCGTATTCGGCCCCAGCCTCTGGGCGCGGACGGTGTTGTCCCGGCATGCCGCAGATCGCCCTGATTTCCCCGGCACCGGCGGCGAACTCGCCCGGCACCTGCTCGACGAGGCCGGCCTGTCCGAGGTGCGTGTCGAACAAACCGAAAGGGGCGACCACTATGACCCGGAAGACAAGACGGTCCGTCTTTCGGAAGCCAATTTCGACGGCCGCTCGCTGACCGCCGTCACGGTCGCCGCCCACGAGGTCGGACACGCCTTGCAGGACGGCAACGGATATGCGCCTCTGCGCGCACGAACCGATATGGTCAAATGGGCGGCCCGTCTTCAGAAGATCGGCTCGGCAATCCTTTTCGGCTCGATCCTGCTCGGCGCGGTCACGCAAGCGCCCGGACTTGGTCTCCTCATGGCAGCTGCGGGAATCGCGACAATGGGCAGCGCGGTTGTCGTTCACCTGATCACGCTGCCGGTAGAGTTCGACGCCTCATTCGGGCGGGCGCTTCCGATTCTTGACTCGGGCGGATATCTGCCGCCCGAAGACATGCCCGCAGCACGCAGTATCCTCAGGGCTTGCGCGCTGACCTATGTCGCCGGGTCACTCGTCAGCCTGCTCAATCTCTGGCGATGGATTCGCTTCCTGCGCTAGCCAAAATTCTAGCGGACCGGCAGCGCGATGAATGTCCCATTGTTCTGCCGCGTCACTTCACGCATCAGGGTCTCAAAACGACCGTTGGATGTTGGCGAGAGAAATCCGATCGCGTGCACACGGGCCAGCGGCTTTCCGGTAATGCGGTTCGCATTTGCCCGCCGGAGGGTGCGAATCACCGTGTCGTAACTCGAACCCGTGTAGTCATCGCCAAAGATGTAGATCGAGACTTTCTGGTTCGGGTTCACATAGCGTTTCAGGGCAACTTCAAGCCCTTCCACAGGGCTGCTGTTCGACGCACTCTTCCAGTTCCGGAACAATCGAATAACGCTGTCACGGCGTGCTTTGGTGTCGGGTATCCAGCGCCCGGCATACCCACTAACGAGATGCGTGCCATTGTCATTGAGGATCTGGAAGCCCTTGATGCGGGGGTGGATGTTGATGATGTTCTCGACCTCGCTGGTCACGCGCGACCAGATGGCCTGCATGCTGCCCGAGGTATCGATGATGAAGACCACATAGTCGCTGTCGACAGGTATACCACCGACTTCCTCATCCCGGGTCTCCGAGGTATTGGGCGTGATGCTCGCGCGCTGGTTGTCGCGCAAAGAACGCTCAACCAACTCCAGACCTGCCAGGTTCTCATCGAGGCTTTCCGCTTGCGCATTCGCCGCACGTAGTTGGTTCTTGGCCCGGGCTGCTTTCGTGCTCTCTTCGGTCAACCTGTCCTGGATATCTTCCAAAGTCTGGGTTTCCTGCACGAGCGCGCTTTCCAATGCCTCAACACGTGCTTCAGCCGCCAACACCTGATCAAGCGCCTGCTTGGTTTCCGATGTGAAGTCCGGCAGCACGGATTCCGCGAAGGTCGAAATCAGAACAAGCAGAACGACCGCACCAAACCCGCAGGAAATGATGTCGAGAAACGACAGGCTAAATATTTCCAACTCGCGGGATTTTCGCTTCAAGGCCAGCTCTCCGCGGGGCTGATCAACAACCCGTTTGTTGCCGCAGTCCAGCGCCAGAAATGTGCCGCCGCTTCAGGGTCGCCCTCAAGCGGAAGCAGAATCACGTTGGTTCGGACCTTATCCATACCGGCATTGTTGACCGTATGGCGAAACAGGCGCGCGCGGCATTCACCTGATATCGAGGTGGAGCCGCCCCACAAGGCGCTGCAGCCAGAGAACGGGTTAAGGCTGCGATATCCCGAATTTCCCGCCGTCGGCAGACCATCGGTGATCAGATACAGATCGGTCGGCTTGTGCGCCGAAATGGCCTTGAGCCCGGCCGCAAGGTTCGTCGCACCCCCCGGGACGATCTTGTTCATATCTGAAACAATCTGCCACAATCCAGCGGCGTCACCTCCCGACACCCCAGCCGAGTTTCCAAGGCCCTGCGCTGTCTCCCCAAATGCCACCACGCGTACACTTGTATCGCGCGGCAATCGCGCCAGCAGCCATGCAACAACCCGACGTGTGCGCTGCCATTTGGGAGCCTGAATGCGCACACCGGGAGCCATATTCTTGCTCCGGATGATATCGATCAGCTTCTCTTCGGTCATGGACGCCGAACTGTCGACGAGAATACCGATACGTTTGCCTTCAACCCGCAATCCGATCACGTAGTTTTCTTCACCGACCTGCCGGTTTTCGACAATATCGGTATTGTCCTGCACCTCGATGGTCTTGATCGTTTCCTCGAGGGTTTTTTCCTCACTGCGACGTGCAGTGATCTCCACCTGTTTTTCCTGAAGCTCGCGCCGGACTCGGGATATCTCACTCTCCAGGGCTTCAACCTGTCCCGTTGTCGCCGCTTTCGCGCGCAACGCACTCACCACTTTTGCGCTCAGTTCCTCTTCGGTGCTCTGGAGCCGTTCGAGATCGGAGGTCAGGCGTTCGCTTTCATCCGAGACATGCTCCACATCGTGCTTGACGAGCATCAACACGAGAATGATCGCACCCAACCCACAGGACATGACATCCAGAAAGGCGAGGTTAAACCCCTCGGATTTACGGCGCGGTCTCAGCTTTTGCCCACGGAGCTGATGCGGTTCAACAGGAAGGATTCGCAGTACTCTTGCGTGTCCGTCACCATGGAGTCCTGCAATCTCTGAAGCTGATGCAGCAGAAACATGAGCACAACGCTGATCAACAGCGCCACAAAGGTTGAATTGAAGGCAACACCAAGGCTCTCGGTCATGCCCGCGATATCACCGGCAAGCGCCTGATCCGCCTGGGACAATGCCTGACCAATACCGCGCACGGTGCCGATAAAACCGATGGCCGGGATCGCCCAGATCAGATACCGGACCATGGAATTTTCAGCCTCCTGTTTCACCGCCAGCGCCTCGACATTTGCATCGATGGTCTCTGATGTGTTCTGCACATCTTCGGTAATCAGGAAGCGCCGAAGGCTGGCTGCAAGGGTCCGCACAAGCGGTGTGGTCCGGATACGGTCGGGAAGTTTCTCCAGCGTGTCGAGCATGGTGAGGAGGTCGCCCTCGTCTTCGGCCGCACCGTCGAGCAAATCAACATTGAACAGGTAACGGTCCTTCAGGATCGCAAAGCATTTGTCGAGGATCATGAATGTCCCCCACAGCATCATGATGATGCAGATTTCCTGCTCCCAATCCTTGAGGATCACCAGCAGATCGCGCGGGGCACTTTGGCCGGCTGCGCGCGCAGCCTCGATCACTTGTGTTGATTCGGGCCAGATATAGCCAACATAAATCAGATGAACGACGATGATCGAAACGACCAATGCGAGGGTGTTTTTGATTGCAGATGCCATAATCGGAATCGCTCTCCTGTCGCGCTATATGTCCACCGGGAAGGACACCGGTGAATTCAGACTGATACTCGACTGGGCATAGGCAAAACCAATCAGGCCGCCCCCCATGGCAAGCGCCACGGCCAGCACAATGACCCGGCGAATTCGCGGCCTATCGCGCGAGATTGCTTTGTGCACCATGCAGATACCTTCCTATTCTAAATCCGATTTCATCGCTGCCCTGAGATCCACCTTCTCGATAAGCGGCCCGCAACTGGGTCCGCGTTCCCGACTTCCAGCTGGAGCCCTTGATCACATGGGAGTCTCCAAAACCGGGCCCGAGCGGATTGATCTCGACCTGCCCACGATCCGGCGGCTGCAAGGAATAGAAGTCATGCACCCATTCACTCACATTGCCCGTCAGGTCAAAAAGCCCTGACATTTCTGCCGGGAAACTTCCGACCGGTGCCGTTCTGGCATAGCCGTCGTTGTATTTGGGCACGTAAAACCGCGTGAGCCCATTGGCAGATTCATCTGCGATATTCCCTGCCTTGCGCGGCACGGTCGCCGTGTCACCCCAGGTGAAAACGGTCTGGGCGGGGCGCCCGGCCTTCCGCGCCAGCCATTCCCATTCCGCTTCACTGAGCAAACGGTAGCCGTCACTGGTCGGACTGACATCCGCAAGCCGTCCATTGGAAATGCGATAGAAAGGGGTCAGTTTCTCGCGCACGCTGAGCCAGTTTGCAAATTCGGCAGCATCAACCCAGGAAACCCCTGTAACAGGACGAGAGGTCCCACCGCGCCGCCCGCCGCGAAACTGTGCGAACTGTCCATTGGTCACCTCATGGCGCGAAGCATAAAAGGCTTTCGTCAGGCTGACCCGCCGCTCGAACTCATTGGCGCGCTGACCTTTCTGGCTTCGGGGGGCCCCCATAACAAGGGCGCCAGGTTCAAACAGGTTGAGTTTGATACCAACAGAATTCGTATAGGAACGTGGGGATTCAGCCAGTCGTGCCGCGGTTTCGCCAATCAGTTCTTCTCGAATGACGAGACTACGTTGGCCGGATGGTGTGACCGTCTTGCGGACGGTGCGATAGCCCTTTTTGCGCAACTCGATCTTGTGCGGGACCGCCTGCAGCTGCAGCTCGGCGCTGCCCGTTCCCACCTTCTTGCCGTCCACGATAATATCCGCACCCGCGGTGGTCCGAATATCGACAACGCCAAGCTCTTCCTGAAGCTGCATTGTCAGCTCGCGTTGTTCCTTTGATGTCAGGCGCACGGTCTCGCTTTTGAAACGATAGCCGGGCCGCACATAGGTCACCGTGTGATCTTCATTGGCGGTCACTTCGATTTCTCCGGACTCCGGAACACGGCGCCCATCGACAAGGAGCTGGCCACCTGCCGGGATCGTACGAATGCGCAAGACCGAGGTCAGCGGCTTCAGAATGTAGCGACGTTCCAGAACAGGTGCCGTGTTGGTGATCTGAATATCTTCTTCAACCGGCTGACGATCTTCGCCAACAATACGAACCGCATAGGCCCCGCCTGCCATCGGCAATTCAAGAGGGGTTAAACCCAGACTTGTTTCGTCGAAAAACACCTCGGCCCCGGACGGTTCGGACTTGATGGATATCCGCCCGGCGACCGGATTCAGATCGAGGCGAATTTCTTCGGTTTTGCCACGTCGCAGTTCAACAAGCTGCTCAACGGACTGAAAATGCGGATGATCGACGTTCAGTGTATAGCTGCCGGCGGCGCGCTCGACATCAATGGCTGAGCCGACCGCGATCTGCGTCCCGTCAAGATTCCAGCGGGTTTCGGGCAAATCACGGGTTGTTGCAGCATCAATTCGCCCCGGCAAAGCCTCAAGCCGCACCGCAACTATACGTCCGGCCTCTTCGGGCCTGATTGTATGCACGACCTCTTGAAACCCCTCCGCTGCAACGCGGACGACAGGAGATCCGCTCAGGCTGTAGACAGTGGTGCCAACCGTCAGACCTATCCCGGAAACCAACTCTACAGATCCGAGCTGTTCGGCTTCTTCCGGTGCGATCTTCATCACCGTTCCGCTGGTCGACGCCAACACCCCGATGACCACAAGGCCTATGACGACCAGACCAATCACGCCCCCGAGGTAAAACCGAACCTGACGTCTGCGGGCCTGCCGCAGTCCCTCTTCAAACGCGCTCATCGGGATAAATCTCCAACACCAGACCTTCAGTGCCGGGCGGAATATCAACCTGAATAAGTTTGGAACGGAAGCCCGCACGCGCACCTTCGAATGTGTAGCTCCCCGGCCTTAGTTCGATGGTTCGGTCCGTTGTCGCGCCAACCTGCCCGACGCCGCGTACGGAAATTCTTGTAATCCCATCGGACAGGATACGAATTGAAACCTTGGTTCCATAGGCCTTCACAAGCGCTGCAACCTCTTCGCTTCGCGTGGCGAGCGAGGGGCTCAAATCGGCAATATCGCGCGCTTTCGACACAAGCGCTGATGCATGCGCAGCAACGCTCTCTGATGCCAATCGTTCAGGCTTGTCGAGCACCTTCGCCATCTCGGTTTGCAGTTGATTGATCTCCCCGGCAAGTTGATAGCCGCCATTGACCTGCGGATCATCGGGCACGATTGCGCCCGCGCGCGCATAAAAATCCTCGGCAGCGATCCAGTCATCGGCACGGCGCGCATCGGCGGCCGATGCCATCATCTTTTCAAACTCCATCTTCTCGGCCAGCGCAGCAACCTGCCGGGACAGCAATCGCGTCTCGCTGCGATCCGAAAACATCTCACGCGCTGCGCTCAAATCCGCGCGCGCACTCGACAACCGGCGTGACTGAACATTCGCCAATCCGGACTGAACCCGGCCAGCATATGCCCGTTCCTTCCGTTCTATCTGAATCTCCTGGCGCCGCAACGCAAGCTCCGACCGATCGGCGTCAAGCGCGAGGGCCTCGCCAAGGTATTTTTCCTCAGCCTCCAGATCGTTTTCAACACGCGCCACCGAGGCCTTCGAGATCGCATTCAAAATCTCTGGAAGTCGCGCCACCTCAGCTTCGAGAGCCTCAGCCTCGGCCGAGTCCGGCTTCAACTGGCGGGCCCGCGTGATCTGCGGCAGGGCCTGATCATAGTTGTCTGTGTCATAAGCCGATCGCGCCTCACGCAAGGCCGCATCAAAAGCGAGATCACGTGCATCGAGAGATTTTTGGGCTTGCGACGTCGCAGCTTCCAAACCTTCCAACGCCTCGCTGTATTGCCCGCGGGAGAACTGCGCGAAGGCTGACTCTTTTTGCGCGATGACGTCTTGCTGCGTGGCGGCGTCCCAACCGGCAAAGGCAGTGGATGAAATGTCGGGCTCGATGTCCTTCTGGAAGGTGTCGAACAGCGCCTTGAACTGATCGCGCGACGCCGTGTCATCGTCGAATTGCTGCGGTGAAACCGGATTGCCTTGCGATATCTCGCCTGAAATCTCGCTATCCCGAGCCGTTCCCGGTGAAGGGTTGGCCGATAGGCGCGTAACATTGTCATCCGGAGCCCGCGCATCCACGCGCACAGGACTCCCGTCCTCGCGGACCGGTTCGGCAGTTACAGCTGTGCCCTCGACCTTGGGCCAGACAACAACAACCGCGACAAGAAACAGCCCAAGCAAAACCGCCGCGCCGGCAAATCCGCCAGCAACGATCAGCCGTCGCCGCCGGGATGCGCGGCTTTCCTGTTCGAGTTTTTCGAGAAGCATGGAACGCGCAGACCTAGAGCTGTACCTGCGGGGTCTTTTCCTGCTCGAAAATTTTCTGCAGAAACTCCCGCCACTGGGCAAACTGCTCCTTGGCGGTCCCCGTCAATTCGACGGTTTCTTTTTGGAACGCGATCACACGGGGGGCCAGATCGATATCGATCGACTGGCCAAGTTCCTCGAGCGCGTCGCGATGCACTTTGGCTTCCTCGCTGGTTTGGAAACTGTCCGTGAGAAGTTTCGCGCCCACAACGCCGCCAACAATGGCCCCCGTTGTGGCGGCCGTAGCGCCGGCCGACGAGCTCGATCGAGCCCCCGCCATGATGGCCAAGACACTCAGCCCGATCGCCAGAACACCCAATGCAGCCTGCCCTGCCGCCTTCTCGTTCGCCTCACTTCGGGCCTCGAGCTCCAGCAAGCTTTGTTCCTGCCATACAAGGTAGCTATCCTGCATATTGGCACTGAAGGTTCGATAGTGTTCCTGCAAGCCATCAACGAACAGCTGATCCCGCACACGCACGGCCCGCGTCCGGCGGAGCATCGGGTCCGCTTCGCTGGGGAAACTGACGAGTTCAACGGTGCGGCCTGTTGCATCGAGATGCTCGGCAAACGCCTCCTCGGTAAAATTTGAACCAAAGCGCAACTCGGTCACATGCTGGATCGTCTCCAGATCGGCAACCTCATAATCTTCCAGTTCCAAAGCGATGCGGTTGGCGGCTTCGGCGAAAACCGGGTCATAAGGGTCGCGGCCTTCGTTGCGCGGATTTTTGTGGAACCCCGGATCGACGGTGTGATCAAACGTCCGGGTAAACCAGTTGTCGCCGGTGATGTCTGTCACTTCGACCTGTATCTCCACATCCTCGCCATTCGATTCGAGAATCTTTCCCAGCACGTACAAGTCGCCGGTTGCCGTCTGATCCGGCACGACGCGAACAGCCCCGAATGCTCCTGTATCCTCGAGTGCTTCTTTCAGTTTGACCGCGAACCGGTTGGCTTCTGCACGACGCAATTCGGGCCAGACACCCTCTTCCTTGTAATCCTCGGCATTTTCCGAAAGTCCAGGGTCAAAGACCGGAACCACGATATCGAGCTTGGGCTTACCCGGGTCGACGACCGCTTCACCGGTCTTGTCAAAAATTGATGACAGCTGAGGACCCACGTTTGGCCCGCCCGCGCCAGCCGTGCCCGCTCCACCCTGATTGGTGACACAGCCGGTCAGCACCAAACTGAAACAGACCGCATAGACACCCATTCTCTTCATCAAAAAACGCATCGATCTCTCCATCACCAACCGCTATTTGACCTGCGGTAAGCCCTTATATCTGCGGTATTCGTTCCAGAGTTTCTTTTTCAGCTCCGGGTCAGGCTCGTCAATCGCAGCTTGTCGTATCTGCGCCTCCAACACACTGTCATTGTCGGATGGCGGAATGTCCTCGGGCAGCTTTCCATTGTTCAGGACACGCGTCCGGGTTCCGGCAACCGTGCCGTCGCCTGTACCGCCTCCTTGACCGGCCTGCTCTGGATCAATTTCACGACCCGCGCCCGATGCCCGCGTCTGTTCTACAGGCTCAGGGTCGGGTTCGTCTCCGGCAATATCACCTGCAGCAACAGAAGGAGACCCGGAAACTGAGGGCATATCTTCGCCTTCACCCTCGACACCCGTGGCCTGCGCCGAACCCGCCTGCGTGCCGTTTGTTCCCTCAGACCCCGAAGGGGGTGGGGTCAGGCTCGGCAAGGTTGTAACGGATGGATTTTGGCTCGGATCCGGGTCGGGCTCATTCCCGGAAATATCTCCGGGTGATGCGGAGGAAGATTGTCCTTCAGCAGTTTCGGCGGATTCACCTTCCGCAGCCGCATTTTCTGCTCCATCGGCGCCGCCGGATTCCGTTTCGGCACTTTCGGCGGGTGTTTCGGGGTCTTGCGGATCAAGCTTGTCGTCGTCGGGCGCCGCGCACTCATCATACCGATTCAGGGACCGGGTCAGGGCAAGATCCATACGCCGGATCTTCTCCTCCAGCGTCAGCCCTTCTTCATCGGCGTAGTCGATGGTCGAACGATCACATTCATCCGTGGCATTTGTGATCTGGCCGCTTCCAACCCCAGCAGATTGCGCCCATGCCGGAAGCGCCAGCGCAACCGGCAACCCCACAAACACCAAACAGCCCAATCGAAACAGGTTTTTCACCCGTACTCTCCCTCGTGACGTATTCTTTTGATGCTACAGCGGACGACCACGGAACCTCAACAAAAGTGCAGGTTACGGCTCCATATGAGCCAGAATTGTGGTTTTTTTCCGGCCATCACCCCCAAATTGGGGCCACAACGACACATTCGCCCTGATCGCTTGGCATTCGTGCCCCGGGCGTGTATGTAGACGCCTCCTCGCAAGAGGCTGCCCGGGATCGGTTGTTTTTCCCGATGCCCGGAGCAAATTCAGTCGGAAGGGGGTGATTCCCATCGTCCAGGTTGTTGTACGCGACAACAATGTCGATCAGGCGCTGAAAGCGCTGAAGAAGAAGATGCAACGTGAAGGCGTGTTTCGTGAGATGAAACTGCGGCGCTCATACGAGAAGCCGTCGGAGAAGCGTGCGCGCGAAGGCGCAGAAGCCGTTCGCCGTCAGCGCAAGCTCGCCCGCAAGCGTAAGGAACGCGAAGGCTTCTAGCCCCCTCTTTCCTTCCAGAAGAACACATGAATCAAAAACGGCCCCGGATTTCTCCGGGGCCGTTTGTTTTTTCTCATGAACATCTGAATTCTAGTGACCGCCGCCCTTGAGCGTCTTGACGATGTTCTCGCACATCTTCTTGGCGTCATCGAACAGCATCATCGTGTTGTCCTTGTAGAAGAGCGGGTTGTCGATACCGGCATAACCCGAGGCCAGCGACCGTTTGATGAACAACACCGTACCCGACTCATCCAGATTGAAGACCGGCATCCCGTAAATCGGGCTGGACTTGTCGGTCTTCGCAGCCGGGTTGGTGATGTCATTCGCACCAATCACGAAGGTCACGTCGGTCGAAGAGAAGTCCGAATTGATCTCATCGAGTTCGAGCACATCGTCATAAGGAACATTGGCTTCCGCCAGCAACACATTCATATGCCCCGGCATACGCCCGGCAACAGGATGGATCGCATAACGAACCTTGACGCCCTTCTCTTCGAGCACGCTGACCATCTCGGCCAGCGCATGCTGGGCCTGAGCCACCGCCATGCCGTAACCCGGAATGATGATGACGGAGTTGGCCTGTTCCATAATGAAGGCTGCATCTTCGGCCGAGCCCTGACGCACGGTGCGATCCCCCAGGTCTTCCATGCCGGGAGCAGCGGCTTCACCACCAAACCCGCCCAGGATCACACTGAAGAACGAACGGTTCATCGCCCGGCACATGATGTAGCTGAGGATCGCGCCCGAGGACCCGACCAGGGCACCCACAATGATGAGGGCCGGGTTGGAAAGCGTGAACCCAATCCCGGCTGCAGCCCAACCCGAATAAGAGTTCAGCATCGACACCACAACGGGCATATCCGCGCCACCGATTGGCAGGATCAGTGTCACACCGATGATCAGGGACAAGATCACAATCGCCCAGAATGCACTCGGTGATTCCGTCGCCGCCAGCCAGATCACAGCCACCACCAGAGCAACACCAAGTGCCAGATTGACCATGTGCTGGCCCTTGAAGACCAGCGGCTTGCCCGTCACCAGGCCCTGGAGCTTGCCAAACGCGATGATGGAACCGGTAAAGGTGATGGCACCAATGGCTGTCCCAATCGACATCTCGATCAGGCTACCCATATGGATGTTGCCCACGCTCCCGATGCCATAAGCCTCGGGTGAGAAAAACGCAGCACCGGCCACGAGGACAGCTGCGAGGCCAACCAGTGAATGGAAAGCAGCGACAAGCTGCGGCAATGCGGTCATCGCGATCTTCAAAGCGATGATGGCGCCAATGGCACCGCCAATCGCAATGCCGATCACAATCGCACTGAGCGACGTCACGCCTGGCAACGCGATCGTGGTCAGGATCGCTATCACCATGCCGGAGATGCCGTAAATGTTGCCCATCCGCGCGGTCTTGGGCGAACTCAACCCCTTCAACGCCATGATGAAACAGACGCCGGAGACCAGATACGCAAATGCAGTCAATGATGCAGACATATCGAGCGCCCTATTTCTTCGCGCGGTACATCGCGAGCATTCTCTGCGTCACGATAAACCCGCCAAAAATATTCACCGACGCCAGAATGACGGCGATAAATCCGAAAATTTTCGAGATGTTCCAGTCATCCGGTCCGGCCGCGATCAGCGCCCCGACGATGATCACAGAGGAAATCGCGTTGGTCACCGCCATCAAGGGCGAATGCAGAGCCGGTGTGACGCTCCACACGACGTAGTAGCCGATGAAACAGGCCAGCACGAAAACCGTGAACAGGAATACAAAGGGGTCGCCCGCGCCGGCGGTTTGCGTGAGGGCAAGCTGAGTTGCCTCCTGCGCAAGTCCGGCTGCATTCTCAGCAACCGTCGCGGCCTCATTGGCCAGACGCGCTGCGTTGTCAGCGAGTGTCGAAGGATCCATGGATCAGGCTCCCTTCTCGGTTGAATCTGTTTCCGAAGCGCTGTCCGAATCGGACCCAGCATCTTCAGTGGCGACCGGTTCGGGCGCCTTCTCCTCTTCCGGCAACAACGCGGGATGAACCACCTTGCCGTCACGCGTCAGGCAGGTGCCCTTGATGATCTCGTCTTCCCAGTCGATATCGATCTTCTTCCCTTCGGTATCGACAAGCAGTTCAACGAAGTTCATCACATTGCGCGAATAGAGCGCCGAGGCATCTGTCGCGAGACGCGATGGAAGGTTGAACTCACCGAGAATTTTGACCCCGTTGGCCGTAACCGCGATCTCACCGGGCTTGGTCTGCGTGACGTTACCGCCCTGCTCTGCCGCAATATCAACGATCACTGATCCCGACCGCATGGACGCGATCATGTCGTCATTCACCAGGGTCGGCGCAGGCCGCCCCGGGATCAGGGCCGTGGTGATCACGATATCCTGGTCCTTGATATGTTCCGCGATCAACTCAGCCTGACGGCGTTTGTAATCGTCCGACATTTCCTTGGCATACCCACCAGCGGTTTGTCCGGTGTCGCCCTCATCGGCCTCAACCATAATGAACGTGGCCCCAAGGCTCTGAACTTCTTCCTTCGAGGCCGCGCGCACATCGGTTGCCGAAACGATGGCCCCCAGACGGCGCGCAGTTGCTATCGCTTGCAGTCCGGCCACGCCGGCCCCCATCACAAAGACCTTGGCGGGATTGATGCGCCCCGCGGCGGTCATCAGCATGGGCATCGCCTTGCCGTAATTGGCCGCACCGTCAATCACCGCCTTATAGCCGGTCAGGTTGGACTGAGAGCTCAGCACATCCATGGATTGCGCGCGACTGATACGCGGCAGCATTTCCATCGAAAACGCAGTGATATTCCGCGCCGCATAAGCATCAACTCCGTCCCGGTCTCCGTAAGGATTGTGCAGGCCGATGAGGAAAGCCCCGTCCGGAATGTCAGACAGGCCGTCATCCCCGGAATCCTGGGCCAGCGGGCGTTGTACTTTCAAGACGATATCAGCACCGGCAAACACTTCGGCGCGCGTCGCACCGACGGTCGCACCGGCTTCGACATAAGCGGCATCAGAAATCGAAGCGGCTTCACCCGCTCCACTTTCCACGGCCACATCGAAACCCCATTGCAGGTAACGCTTGATCGTATCGGGTGTCGCCGCAACACGCCGCTCGTGCGGGCGCCGCTCTTTGGCAATCGCGATCTTCATAACGTGAGGAACCTCGGTTCGGTCGAACTCATTGGGACCCGGCCTATGCCCCCGAAAGTGGCCGGTCACAGCGCAAATTTAGGGCGCGGATGGAATATGCCGCGCCGTTCCCGGCAGAGCAACCCGGCACATCGTCCTGTGTGTTTTGTCATTTGGGCACAATCGGAACAGAACATCTCGAATATGGTGCAAAACTGATCTGTTTTCGTAAAAATGACGTACCGATCAGGCAACCTCCTGAAAGGGCTCGAAGATGCGCAAGACACCAAAAGCCAACCTTAAATACTTCATGGTCGCCGCATTGCTGACCCTATTCGCAGCGCCGGCCGCACAAGCGCAGAGTTTCGAGCGCGGGCTCTCGGCCTATAACCGGGCCGACTATGACACCGCATTGCGCGAATGGGACGCATTGGCGCAATTCGGTGACCCAAAGGCGCAGTTCGCCCTTGGCCTCATGCACACCTTCGGTCATGGCGTGCCCGAAAGCGATATCAACGCGATGGACTGGTATCAAAGAGCGGCCAACCGCGGACATTCCGGCGCGCAACTTTTTCTGGGCCATGGATATGAAACCGGGAACGGTGTCGAACAGGATTACGAAATCGCCTTCCAGTGGTACCTGCGCGCGGCCGAGCAAGGTCTGGGCAGAGCACAGAATAATCTGGGGCGGCTTTACGAGTTGGGACATGGCGTCGAGGTCGACCTTGATATCGCCACCTATTGGTACGAGGAGAGTGCGCGAAGCGGTAACGCCAATGCGCGCAAAAATCTCGCGCGCCTGTCCAGCAACACCACGACCAACGAGTAACGCAGATGCCCGCGCTGTGGGCGTCAGGTCCCGCATGCCGCTCCCCCACACGGTCGAGGCCTCGGTTTTTCGGACTCGCGGCCTTCAGCCTTGCGATCGCAACAGCCGCAACGAACCCCGCACAGACCAGCACGGCAGAACCTCTCATGGACGCATACCGATGGAATAAACGTCCCGTGATTGTCGCGGCACCCAACGCCAATGCATCGCTCGTGCAGGACCAACGCAAAATCCTGTCTGTACAAAAACACGCCCTGCAGGCGCGAGACATGGTGTGGATCGAGATCTTGGGAGATCAGGTCACAATTGATGGCAAGGCGATGCCGGACATAGCCGCATCGCAGATCCGGGATAGATACGGGATCAGGAAAGGGGAAGCACTTGCCCTTCTTGTCGGCAAGGACGGGGGCGTGAAGATGAAAAGCCCAACGGCGATCTCCGCCCATGAGCTGTTTGAAACAATCGACGCCATGCCGATGCGTCGCCGGGAAATGAATACAGGAAACTAGCAACGCATCCGCATGACAGGTCGGCGGGTGGTGGTAGACTGGGCATGCACCCGTCACCCAGACGGCACCATACACCGGACCCGTCTCATTCTTCGCAAACCACCAAAAATTCCCCTGCTGACCGTACTCATTTCGAGCAGCGCGATTGCGTACAATCTGTTTCTGCCATCCATGCCGGATATCGGGCTGGTGTTCGGGGTGTCGATATTCACCGTGCAATCCACGTTGATCGCATTCCTGGTGGCCTACGCGCTGGCGCAGTTCTTCTATGGCGGGGTGTCGGACCGTTTCGGACGTCGGCCGACCTTATTGTGGGGCCTCGCGATCTATGTGATCGCAAGCCTGCTTTGCGCCTTCTCGACTTCAATCACCATGCTGCTGCTCGCGCGCATTCTGCAGGGTATCGGCGCGGCCGGGTCTATCGTCATGGTCCGTTCGATTGTGCGCGACCTGTTTGATCGCAAGGATTCAGCCCGCGCGCTCGCCGTCATATCAACGGTCATGGTGTTTGCGCCCGCAACAGCACCTGCCATCGGCGGCTATCTGCATATCCACTTTGGCTGGCAATCATCTTTCTTTGCCCTCGCGATCCTGGGGACCGTGCTCTTTGTCTATTGCGCCTTGCGTATGGCAGAAACCAACCGTCCGGCCCACGCCGATTTCATCTCGAATCTCCGGGCCATGATCCAGGGTTACCGCGTGCTGATCGGCGAGCGCTCCTTCATCGCCTACAACCTGAATATCGGATTTATCGGTGGTGCCATTTTCGCCTGGTTTGCAGGTGTCCCGATTGTGCTGATCGACAGTTACGGCGTTGCCCCCGACACCTTCGGCTACTTGATGCTGACCGCAACATCGGGCGCATTTTGCGGTTATGGCAGTGCGATCTGGCTCACCGGCAAGCTGGGGGTCAACCGGATGATTGTGCTGGGCACGAGCATCGGCATGGCTGGCGCGACCCTTTATCTCGTGCTCCCGCTGATGGGGATTTTCACACCTGTCGCCGCAATCTCGCCGATCTTCATTTTCAATGTCGGGCTGGCCATGACATTCCCCAACGTGATGGCCGCAGCTGTCAGCGTGCGACCCGAATATGCCGGAACCGCCGCTGCGATGAACGGCCTCATGCAGTACGGCATGGCCGCAATTACAACACTGATCGTCGGGCTGCTGCCGCACGTGACGCACCTGCCACTTGCATGGGTCATCTTCCTCTCCCAGTTGGCGGCATTCGCCGCCAGTATTGTGGGTTGGCGCGCACGTCCGCAGGAATAATTACCCACAACCTGCGGTTGCGATTCATTACAATATTAACAATATTGAGTTGTCAGTATGACGTCCGCCGTCATCCGCAAGTTCTTATTGCCCGCAGAACGCGCCCGGCTGGCGCAGCTGCACCAGAGATCGCCGAATGCCGGTACACCACCTCGTCGAAAACCGGACCCAATTGCTCGTGTTTCACTTTTTCGGGGATGTTGCATATCAGCAGGTTGCTGAGGCCGCACAGGCCATCGCGCAATCTTCGAAGCCCGCAACAACCTATCGCAGCCTGCTTGTGTTTGACGGATCCACCGATCTTTCAAAAATTGGCCGACAGGAGTTACAGGCGATCAAGTCCATCATGAACACCACCCATGACGAAGCATCTCTGCAGCGCCCGGCGGGCGCCATCGTGATTGACGGGTCTCTCGATGCCGGGATCATCATGCCGTTGTGGAAAGCGATCTGCGACGAAGATACCGAAACCGAAATCCACTATCGATTTTTTATTGAGGTCACGCCAGCGCTTGCATGGCTGGACGTGCTTGAAACGCCCACCCTGCGCAGAATGCTGGCACGGCCCCAATAGTTCTCAAGCAACAACGCTGTTCAGCCACCATAGAAGACGTTCTCGCCCAGCTCGTTCATATGCAAGCCGAACGCATCGGAACGCCCATCGATCTGCGCACCACCATGCACAGCACGGACCTCAGCAATGACGGTGTGATGATCCCCCTTCTCAACGATCTCGACAACGGCACACTCAACACATGCTGCGGCAGATTCCAGGACCGGCGCCCCATTCGCACCGTTGTGAAACGCCTCACCACTGATTTCCCCCCCGGAAACCTCAGCCGGCTTGAAGAATTTAAATGCCAGCCCCTGCTGGCCCTTGCCGAGGAAGTTCAACGCGAATCCACCGCTTTCCTTCAGCGCCACATAAGCACCTGAGTCCGGTTTTACTCCGAGCGCGACGAGAGGCGGATCAAAGGACACTTGCGTCACCCAGTTGACCGTTGCCGCTGTGATGTCTCCGCCAGAAGCGCGCGCGGTCAGAACATAGATTCCATAGGGAATCATGCGCAGAATTTTCTTTTTGAGATCGGAATCCATTGCGGCATGCCTGTCTGTTTCGTTGAACTGCCAAGCACGATGCTGCAACGAGCGACCGCATCGAATGATCTGAATCAATTCCCGGCTGTGCTTCTGCTCCTAATCTGTTTCCAATCATCGAAACGGAGACAAACATGTCACTCAGCGCCCTTGATCATTGCTCGATTCGCACAACCCACCTGCCCGAAACACGGGCGTTCTTTGTCGATATCCTCGGCATGGACGATGGTGCACGACCGAATTTCGATTTCCCGGGACACTGGCTCTATGTCGGTGACAAACCCGTTGTTCATCTGATCGGGATTGACGCAGAATCTCCAGAAGGGCTCGAAACCTATCTGGGTGGAACGGTCGATCCCGATTCACTGAAAGACGGTTCAGGTGCATTTGACCATATCGCGTTTCGTGCGAAGGACCCATCCGTCCTGATCCAGCGTCTTCGCGAAAATGGCTGCGACTATCGCGAACGTATGGTTCCCGATCTTGAGCTTTTCCAGATTTTCGTGGAAGACCCCAACGGCGTAACAGTCGAACTCAACTACTTTAACGCGGAACAGAAAACGGCCTGAACTCGCTCCGGTTTTACGCCCGAAAAAACTCCACTGCCTAATTCTTATGCGTTAGATAAACTTTAACAAAATGCTCCGAGATTGCGTCCAATCGCAAATTCAACGGGGAATATGGTCGATCCAAATTCTCCGTTCAACGAACCGGAGAAATAGACGTGACCGACCAAACAATCACCGAAACCAAACCACAGTCAGTTGGACTGCTGGGACGACTGTCCATCAATCAGAAAATTATGTTGGTAGTTTCCGTCTGCATCACATTTCTTATCGCCGTCGGTGCCTCAGGCATTGTGACAATGGAAAAAATCGGTGGCGAGCTTGTCAACATTGCTGAAGTTGACCTTCCCGCAACTCAGGAAATCACAAACGCCACGATCAATCAGCTTGAACAGGCGATCGTATTTGAACGCGCCCTGCGCTCACAGGGTATTAGCTCTCATGGCGAGGCCTTGGACACGCTATTGGCCGAGTTTGATTCGTATTCAGAAAAGACTGTGGTCGCAATCACGGCGGCGGAAGAAATTTCCCGCAGCTCTCTGGCTCACAACCCTTCCGCAAAACAGAAAGCGGAGTTCGAGCACATTCTGGAAATTCTCGACGAAACCAAACTCAAACACGAGGCCTATGACACCGAGGTCCATCTGGCTTTCGAAATGATCACAAACGGTCGCGCAGTTGAAGTCGGCGAGATGGTTGAGACGATCGAGTCTCATCAATCCGAACTCACTCACATTCTTGAGAATCTGACGGCCGAACTGCAAAACTTCACGGGCAAGGCGGCCCTTAAGGCGGAGCATGACGAAAAGACCGGGGTTATTGTCATTCTCGGCATCACCCTTGGCTCCATAGTATTTGGTTTCGGATTGGCCATTCTGATCGCCCGCATCGGAATCGTGCGCCCGCTCAACCGTATCGTCACAGGAATGGATGAACTTGCGCAGGGCAATACTGACGCCGAAGTTGCCGTAAACAGTCGCGATGAAATTGGTACCCTCGCAGTTGCGTTCACAACATTTCGTGAGAAACTCATCGCCAACAAGCGACTGGAAGAAGAACAGGAAACCCAGAAAGCAAGGACCGCGCAGGAAAAGAAGGATACGATGCAGAAACTTGCATCCGATTTTGAAGGTGGCGTGGGCACCGTGATCTCCATGGTCAGCAGTGCTGCCAACCAGATGAAGTCGACGGCAACCTCCATGACCCAGATCACGAATGAAGCCAGTGATCGTTCCACGAGTGTTGCTGCAGCTTCAGAGGAAGCCTCCGTGAACGTCCAGACTGTTGCCACCGCGACAGAAGAGCTGTCTTCCTCGGTTCAGGAGATTTCACGGCAGGTCAGCCAGAGCGCCCAGATGGCCCATACGGCTGTCGCGCGGGCCAACGCCACCAATGAACGGGTCGAACATCTGGCCGAAGCAGCGAACAGAATCGGCGATATCGTCAGCCTGATCAACGACATCGCCGCACAGACCAATCTGCTGGCGCTGAACGCCACCATCGAAGCCTCGCGCGCCGGTGAAGCGGGCAAGGGCTTTGCAGTTGTGGCGTCCGAAGTGAAGTCGCTGGCCACGCAGACTGCCAAGGCCACCGAGGAAATCGGCAGTCAGATCGCCGCGATCCAGACCGAAACCCAGGAGGCTGTCGAAGCCATCGCCGAGATCGGAAAGTCGATTTCCGAAATCAGCGATACAACAACGGCCATTTCTTCGGCCGTTGAGGAACAGGGCGCTGCGACCCAGGAAATCGCAGCCAACGTCCAGCAGGCCGCCGCCGGGACCCAGGATGTTTCATCGAACATCGTTGAGGTCTCTCGCGGTACGCAGGAAGCCGGTGCGTCTGCTGCCGAAGTTATGTCCTCGTCAGAAGAAATCGAAAAGCAGTCTGAAGAACTTCAGGCCGCTGTCTCTGAATTTCTAGATCGGGTCCGCGCGGCCTGATCCTAACAGGAGACTTTGCGCACGGCCCGGTGGGGCGGCGGGGTTCGGCGATGTCATATCGACCGCCCCTGCCTTCACCACCGCCGAGCGTGCAGGCTGTTGCGTTCACGCGCCCCGGCCCCGCTGTCAACGGACGTCAGCCGACCGGAGCCAGACCCTGCACCTCAAGCGCCTTGGACTGACGGGACGCGAGGCCCTCGAGATCAAACTCGTCGATCAACTCATGGAAGACCCGGTGCCAGTTGAGTTCTGCGCGTAAGCGCAGGAACACTGACCCCAGGCCAATCGCGGCCCGGTCCATCAGCACAAATTCGCGAGGCGGCGTGACACCGCCAATCTCGCGCAGCTGTTCATGCACCTTGCTGGCAATGGTTGCGCCATAGGTTCCGGATTCTGATTCCTGAATCCGCTGCACCTTATCTTCCATCAGCGGCTTGTAAAGAAATCCGGCCCAAATATTCAGCGTATCGAGAAGTTCATTGGAGATGTTCTCAAATCCCCAGCGCTCATAGGCGTGGGCAGCACGGTCCCGGTCGTCGCTTCGCAAGGCATGATAAAGCTCAATCACCCCCTCGACGAAGCGCGGCGGGAACACCCGAATACAGCCAAAATCGTAAAGATTGATCGACGCATCCTGATTCACCGAATAGTTGCCCAGATGCGGGTCCCCGTGAATAACACCATAGCCGTAAAACGGCACATACCAGGCCCGGAACATATTGAGCGCCGCCGCCTCGCGCGCATCGGGGTCAGCGTCCTCGGCAAACGCGGCCATCGGTCGCCCTTCAAGCCATGACGTCGTCAATAGTCTTGAGGCGGAAAGGTCATCGATGACTTCGGGAACGTGAACCCCGCTCTCCCCGGCCAACAAAGCCTCGTAGAGCCGGGTGTTTCGTGCCTCGTGGACATAGTCCAACTCTTCGGTCAGGCGCTCAGAAAGCTCGGCATGTATCTGGCTGGGGTCAATGGCGGGGTCGTATCGGCGATAGACAGCAAAGGCGAGCTTCAACTGGTTCAGATCAGCTGAAACGATCGAAGCCATATCGGGATATTGCAGTTTGCTGGCAACCTTGCGGCCACTCAGGTCGGTTGCCGCGTGGACCTGACCGAGCGAAGCTGCCTTCGCAGCCTCACGTGGAAAATCGGCAAACTTCGTCTGCCAGTCCGGGCCCAGTTCAGCCGCCATGCGCCGTCGGACAAAGGCCCAACCCATCGGTGGCGCGTTCGCCTGAAGTTCCGCCAATTCCCGGGCGTAGTCAGAGGGGAGCGCGTCGGGGATCGTCGCGAGAATCTGCGCCGCCTTCATCAGAGGGCCCTTGAGCCCGCCGAGCGCAACCTTCAGGTCGGCGGCATTGCGTTCATGATCTGCTTCGCGCCCGAGATAGCGACTGCCCGCCATTCGCATGGCCGCGCCACCGACAGCCACACCGACACGACCATAGCGCCCGACCCGGCCGCGAACTGTGGAACGGTCGTCATCGCTCATCTAGGCCTCAAGCTCCTCAAGTTCATCGATCATTCCCGAAATCACACCGAGCCCCTTCTTCCAGAAGGCCGGATCGGACGCATCCAGTCCGAACGGCGCCAGCAATTCCTTATGGCGCAGGGTTCCGCCAGCACGCAGCATTTCCAGATAGCGTTCCGCGAAACCGTCCGACGCGTTCTCATAAACGGCATAAAGAGAGTTCACCAGACAATCACCGAATGCATAGGCGTAAACATAGAAGGGCGAATGGATGAAGTGGGGAATGTAGGTCCAGAAATATTTGTATTCCTCTTCAAAGCGGATCGACGGCCCCAGACTTTCTTTCTGTACGTCCATCCAGATCGTGCAGATCTCTTCGGTCAGCAGCTCCCCGTCCCGGCGCTTCTCATGGACACGGCGTTCAAACTCAAAGAACGCAATCTGCCGAACAACGGTGTTCAGCATGTCCTCCACCTTGGAGGCCAACATGGTCTTGCGCAGCTTCGGGTTGTCGGCTTCTGCCAGCAATTTTCGGAAGGTGAGCATTTCGCCGAACACCGAGGCGGTTTCGGCCAGCGTCAAAGGCGTGTCGGACATCAAATGGCCCTGACTGGCGGCGAGCACCTGATGCACACCATGGCCCAATTCGTGAGCCAGCGTCATGACATCCCGGGTTTTTCCCTGATAGTTCAAAAGCAGATACGGATGCACACTGGGAACCGTTGAGGCGGCAAAGGCCCCGGGCGATTTACCGGGCCGCACCGGCGTATCGATCCAGTTGTTGTCAAAGAAGTCCTGCGCCACCCCAGCCAGTTTCGGTGAAAACTGACCATAGGCATCGAGCACTTTCTCAACCGCGTCATCCCAACGGATCACCCGGTCATCGGCATTGGGAAGGGGTGCATTGCGATCCCAGTAGTCCAGTTTGCGAACGCCAAACCATTTCGCCTTCAGCTTGTAGTAGCGATGTGAGAGGTCGGGGTAAGCATCGCGAACCGATTGCGACAGCGCATCGACCACCTCGTCCTCGACATAGTTTGCCAGGTTTCGTCCCGAGACCGGCCGCGCGAATCCACGCCACTTGTCCTCAATCTCCTTGTCCTTTGCCAGGGTGTTGGTGATCAACGAAAACACCCGGGCATTCTCGCCCAACGTCTTTCCCAGTGCCTTGGCAGCCGCTTTGCGTTCGGCCCCGTGCACGCTGGACAAAAGATTAAGCGTTTCCGCGCTGCTCAGGCTTTTCTTGCCTTTTGGCAAATCGACCTCGAACACCAGTTCAGCCATGGTCTCGTCGAAAAGACGGTTCCAGGCGGACCGGCCCGCGACAGCCTTTTCGTGAAGAAGTTTCTCCAGCTGATCATCGAGCTGATGGGGGCGATAGGCGCGGGAATCACGCAACCATGGCGCATAGCGCCGCAGCTTGGCCGACGCCTTGAGTTTCTTACTCAGAGCACGGTCCGAAACGCGGTTGATCTCGAGCGTGAAAAACAACAAGTGGGACGAAATTCCCACGACTGTTTCCTGCATCGATTGATAAAACCGCCCGTTCTCCGGGTCCATCATGTCTCCGGCATAGAGCAATGACGCGTAACTCATCAGCCGGGACAAAACCTCATCGATTTTCTCAAACTCGGTGATGGATTTGGCAAGCGTATCTCCATCAAGGTCTGTCAGCTTGCCCTGATATCGCTTGGCAAACCGTGCCGCAGCCCGCGCCGATGACGCAATATCCTTGGTAATCTCGGGCCCATCCTGAGACGGATAGAGGTCGGACAAATCCCATTCGGGCAGAGGTCCGAGCCTGTCTCGTGCGGGACTTCCCTTTTGACGACGTTTTGTGGCGGCTTTCGACATATCAACAGCTCCTTGAATCACGTCTTCAGATAAGGTCCATATAGCGGAACAACAACCACCACAGTTGGCATTCACGCGGATTTGCGTGTGACATTCCGGCTCATAGAACGCCCCAGAACGAGGCCTACACCCATGGACTACGCCACGCGCTACGACAACTGGCAAAATCTGCCACAGGTCTTCTACGAGAAAGCCGCTGAACTTGGCGATGCTCCGCTGTTCTGGGCCAAGCGCTATGAGTCCTGGCAGTCCACCAGCTGGGCCCAAGCCCGCGATGAAGTGACCGCCCTGGCGCGCGGCCTCCGTGCCGCCGGCGTTGCCCGTGGCGACCGTGTTTTACTGGTGTCCGAGAACCGCCCCGAATGGGGGATCGCCGATCTCGCGATCATGGCGGCCGGCGCCATCACCGTGCCCGCCTATACCACCAACACAGTCGACGACCACATCCACCTTGTTTCGGACTGTGAACCGAAAGCGGCCATCGTTTCATCCGAGCAACTGGCCGAACGCCTGGTGCCGGCGATCCGGAGCACCGGCACAGTCGGAACCGTTGTCACCATCGAAGGCGTCAGCGGTCAGAGTGAAAACATCTCCATCATCAACTGGCGTGACATGATCCGCGATGCCGCTGCCCTTACGGATGACATCGAGGCCGAACTCAGTGAGATATCCCGCACCGACACGTCCTGTCTGATCTACACGTCAGGCACCGGTGGCGCACCGAAAGGGGTGATGCTCAGCCACGGCGCCATTCTGCGCAATTGCACGGGCGCGTACCATCTGTTCAGTGATGACGGGATGCTTGACCTGAACCAGGAAGCATTTCTGTCCTTCCTGCCCCTCAGCCACTCTTACGAACACACCGCGGGCCTGCACTTCCCGCTGACCATCGGCGCAGAGATTTACTATGCCGAAGGGATCGACAAACTTTCGGCGAACATGGCTGAAGTCCACCCAACGATCATGACCGCGGTTCCGCGCCTCTATGAATCGATGCACCAGCGCATCATCTCAGGTGTCGAACGCAAGGGTGGCCTGTCGGAGAAACTGTTCAAGAAAACCGTTGCTCTGGGCATCAAACGCTACGAACACGGAGCGGCCAGCCTCTCACTGATAGAGAAAATCCAGGACCGGGTTCTTGAGAAACTCGTACGCGCCAAAGTGGCCGAACGTTTCGGCGGGCGCCTCAAGGCCTTTGTCTCCGGGGGCGCACCCCTGAACTATGATGTCGGTGTCTTCTTTCTGGCATTGGGGGTTCGCCTGCTGCAGGGCTACGGACAAACCGAGACCGCACCCGTCGTGAGCGCCAACCCGCCTCGTAAGATCAAGATCGATACTGTCGGGCCCGCTTTCCCCGATGTCGAAGTAAAGATTGCCGAAGATGGAGAAATTCTTGTCCGCGGCGAACTCAATATGCAGGGCTACTGGAATGCGCCGGAACTGACCGCAGAAACACTGCGCGATGGCTGGGTCCACACCGGCGATATTGGCGTTCTCGACGAGGACGGCTACATCAAGATAACCGACCGGAAGAAGGACATCATCGTCAATTCGGGCGGCGACAACGTCTCCCCCCAACGGGTCGAAGGCATACTCGTCTTCGAGCCTGAACTCAGTCAGGCCATGGTCTATGGCGATAAGCGCCCGCACCTGGTGGCCGTGCTTGTGCCCGATGAAGCCTTTATCTCCAGCTGGGCGAAAGAAAACGATCGCAAAGCCGACCTCTCAGAACTTTCGGATTCCGAAAAATTTCACGGGCGCCTCCGGGAAGCCATCGACCGCGCCAATGCGCGTCTCTCTCCCCTCGAACAGGTGCGGCGTTTCATCGTGGCCGAGGAAGGCTTCACCACCGAAAACAGCCTGATGACGCCATCACTCAAGATCCGGCGACACGAAATTCGCAAAATTTACGAGGAACGACTGGAAGCGCTCTACGGACGGAAACGGGGCTAGGCCGAGAACTTCATTTTTCGAACGTCATTGCGAGAAGCACAGCGACGACGCAATCCACGCCTGCACCCTACCCGCACTGGATTGCTTCGCCTTCGGCTCGCAATGACTTCAGAACAACCTAGCCGTGAAATTCCCGATACCATTCCACGAAACGTGGAATACCTTCGTCGATCGGAACCCGCGGCTCGAAACCAAGATCCCGGCGACTGGCCTCGATATCCGCATAGGTCGCAGGAACGTCACCCGGCTGCATCGGCTGGAAGTCGATTTCCGCCTTTTCACCCAAAGCCTCTTCGATCAATCCGATAAACCGCATCAGCGGTTCGGAGCTGTGATTGCCCAGATTGTAGACCCGGTGGGGCACATCTTCGCCGTCACGGGGCGGCGGATTGTCGAGCGCGGCCAGAACACCTGCGACGATATCGTCGATATAGGTAAAATCGCGCTGCATCTTGCCGTGGTTGAAGACCGGGATGGGGTCGCCCGCCAGAATTTTTCGCGTGAAAATATAAAGCGACATATCCGGCCGACCCCAGGGGCCATAGACCGTGAAAAACCGCAAACCCGTCTGCGGCAAACGAAAGGTCGAAGAATAGGCATGGCTCATCAGCTCATCCGCCTTCTTCGTGGCCGCATAAAGCGAAACCGGATTGTCGACCTGATCATCCACGGAAAAAGGCAGCTTCGTATTGCCGCCATAGACCGAAGATGAGCTGGCGTAGACAAGATGCTTGAGGTCGTCCCCCAACGCCCTTGCCAGCTCGATCACGTTCATATGTCCAACAATATTGGCCTGAATATACGCCCCGGGATTTTCGAGGCTATAACGCACACCGGCCTGCGCTGCGAGATGCACAATTCGGTCGACCCCGTTCCCGGCTTCAGCAAGGGTATCGGCATCGCCGATGTCACCGCGCACAAAGCTGAACGCATTATGCGCTGTCAGTCTGGCGAGCCGGGCTTCCTTGAGGCTCACATCGTAGTAGTCATTGAGATTGTCGATCCCGACAACCGTTTCGCCCCGCGCCATCAGGGCAAGGCTGACATTCATGCCGATAAAACCGGCAGCTCCTGTCACAAGTACGGTCATGGCGCGCGCTCACAGATCAAAATTGGCAGATACCTTGATATAGGCGAGCATTCGACAAAATGCACGTGAACTGCACCGCTCAGAATCGAAAAACCTCAAGCATTCTCGCGAACAAACTGCGCACCAATCCCGTAAGCGCCGAATATTTGTTTCGTGAATGCACCTATAGTCCGCTGCGGATGGACAGCTAGGTTAGCGGTGCTTACATTTCTGGCAGACGAACACCGTGTGCGTGTTCGGACGGGAGAAAATGCCATGGCTGCGTCAACCGCCAAACTTAATCAGGTCAGTCTCGATGACAAGTACGCCCTCGAATCCGGGCGCGTATTTCTCAATGGAACACAGGCGCTTGTGCGGCTACCGATGATGCAACGCCAGCGCGACGCCGCTGCCGGTCTGGACACCGCCGCCTATGTCACCGGCTATCGGGGATCTCCGCTGGGCGCGCTGGACCAGCAGATGGAACGTGCCAAACGCTTCCTGGAACGCAACAACATCGTCTTCCGGGCCGGCGTCAACGAAGACCTGGCGGCCACCGCCATCTGGGGCACCCAGCAGATCAATCTCTCAGAAGGCGCCAAACATGATGGCGTGTTTTCCATGTGGTATGGCAAAGGCCCGGGTGTCGACCGCTCGGGTGATGTGTTCAAACACGGCAACCTCGCCGGGTCTGCCCCTCATGGCGGCGTGCTTTTGCTCGCAGGCGATGACCACACATGCAAATCCTCCACAACGGCACACCAATCTGAATTCGCGTTCGTCGATGCCATGATTCCGGTCCTGAATCCGGCCGGCGTCCAGGAGTTTCTTGATCTGGGCCTCTATGGTTGGGCCATGTCCCGTTTTTCGGGCTGCTGGGTGGCGTTCAAGACCGTCGCGGAAACGGTCGACAGTTCGGCGTCAGTCCATGTGGATCCACATCGGGTAAAAATCGTGACCCCGGAAGGTTTCGAGATGCCCGAGGGTGGCCTGAACATTCGTTGGCCAGACGAGTTCCTCCCCCAGGAAGACCGGCTTCATCGCTACAAGATTCAGGCTGCACTCGCCTTTGCGCGCGCCAACCGTCTCGACAAGATCACCCTCGACAGCCCGAAGCGCCGTTTGGGCATTGTCACCACCGGCAAAAGTTATCTCGATGTGCGGCAGGCGCTCGACGACCTTGGCATTTCCGAATCTCAGGCGTCCGATATCGGCATCAGCATCTACAAGGTCGCAATGGTCTGGCCACTCGAGCCAGAGGGCATGAGAGAATTCGCCGAAGGCCTGGAAGAAATCCTCGTCGTCGAAGAGAAACGCTCGCTGATCGAGGGCCAGCTGAAAGAGCAGCTCTACGACCTGCCCGACAACAAGCGTCCCAATGTTTTGGGAAAGCATGACGAAGAGGGAAACTGGATTCTGCCGTCATCGGGCGAACTCACCCCCGCCCAGATCGCCAGCGCGATCGCGAAACGGCTCGCCCGGTGGCACAATTCGGAAGCGATCTCTGAGCGCCTTTCTTTCCTGGAGCGCAAGGACGCCTCCCTCGCCCAGCAACCTCCCGCCGCCAAACGTATCCCGTTTTTCTGCTCGGGCTGCCCCCACAACACCTCGACCAAAGTCCCAGAAGGAAGCCGGGCGCTCGCCGGGATTGGTTGCCATTTCATGTCGGTCTGGATGGACCGCAACACCGAGACCTTCACCCATATGGGCGGCGAAGGCGTCTCCTGGGTCGGTCAGGCGCCCTTCGTTGAGGACGACCACGTCTTCGTCAATCTCGGTGACGGCACATATTACCACTCGGGCTTCATGGCGATCCGGCAGGCTGTCGCCTCGGGCGAGAACATGACCTACAAAATTCTGTTCAATGACGCCGTCGCCATGACCGGAGGGCAGCACCACGATGGACCGCTGACGGTTCCGGGGATCACCCGCCAGATGGAGGCTGAGGGCGTCCAGCGGATCGTTGTGGTCAGCGACGAACCGGACAAGTATCCGACCGGAGCACCGTTTGCCCATGGCGTGACAATCCATCACCGGGATGAGCTCGACAGTATCCAGAAAGACCTGCGGGAGTTCCCGGGTGTTTCGGTTCTGGTGTACGACCAGACATGCGCTGCCGAGAAGCGCCGCCGCCGCAAGCGCGGGACCTTCCCGGACCCGGCCAAACGCGTGATGATCAATGAACAGGTCTGCGAAGGCTGCGGGGACTGCTCGGTGAAATCCAATTGTCTCTCGGTTGTCCCGGTAGAAACCGAGTTCGGCCGCAAGCGGGCGATCGACCAGTCCAGCTGCAACAAGGACTATTCCTGTGTGAACGGTTTCTGCCCAAGCTTCGTCACCATCGAAGGTGGCGGGTTGCGCAAGCCCGACGCGAATGCACCGATTGGCGCGGACGCGGCCTTCGATGGCATCGACCTTCCAGAGCCGCGCCTGCCTTCACTCGATGAACCCTACGGGATCCTCGTGACGGGGGTTGGCGGAACCGGTGTTGTCACCATCGGCGCCCTGATCGGCATGGCTGCCCATATCGAGAACAAGGGCGTCTCCGTGCTCGACATGGCCGGCCTTGCCCAGAAGGGCGGCGCCGTGATCAGCCATATTCGAATCGGGGAGACACCGGAGGACATCCATGCCGTCCGGATCGCCGCCGGTAGCGCAAATCTCGTTCTGGGGTGCGACCTGGTGGTTGCCGCAGGCACCGATGCGATTGCCAAGATGCAACCGGTAGAAACCCGGGCGATCATCAACAGCCATGAGACCATCACCGGCGATTTTACACGCAATCCCGACTACAACCTGAATGCAGGTGAACTCGCGCAAACGATTCAGGTTGCCGTGGGTGAAGCTGCTGCCGAGTTCATCGAAGGCACACGCTATGCCACCGCCCTGATGGGCGATTCCATTGCGACCAATCTCTTCATGCTCGGTTATGCCTGGCAGAAGGGCCTGGTCCCGATCTCGGGCGAAGCCCTCAGTCAGGCCATCGAACTGAACGGTGTGGCTGTCGAATTCAACAAGGAAGCCTTCCTGTGGGGCCGTCGGGCTGCGGTCGACGAGACACGCGTTGCACGTGCCGCCGAACCGGTGACACCGATGCGCCTCAAGGCACCCGACATCGCCACGTCGCTCGAGGACATCGTCGCCCGTCGCATCCGCTTCCTGACCATGTATGAGAACGAGGCCTATGCGCGTCGCTATAAGGATCTTGTGGTCAAGGTTCAGAAAGCCGAGGGCGATCGCACCAAAGGCCACTCCGGTCTCGCCGAGGCAGTTGCCCGCTACTACTACAAGCTCCTTGCGATCAAGGATGAGTATGAAGTCGCGCGCCTCTATACGAATGGCGATTTCCTGCACAAGGTTCGCGACCAGTTCGAAGGCGACTACAAGCTGAAGTTCCACATGGCGCCGCCGCTCTTCGCCAAACGCGATCCGGAAACCGGCGAACTCCAGAAGCAGGAATTTGGCCCCTGGATGATGTCGGCCTTCAAGCTTCTCGCAGGATTGAAATTTCTGCGCGGCTCGCCGCTCGATGTCTTTGGCTATTCCGCCGAGCGCAAGATGGAACGCGAGCTCATCGCGGACTATGAAGCGACCATCGACGAGTTGCTCAATGGCCTGACCTCCCAGAACCATGAGTTGGCTGTCGCCATTGCGACCATTCCCGAACATATCCGCGGCTATGGTCACGTGAAGGAACAGTATCTCGAAAAGGCAAAGGCCGAGGAGGAAGCGTTGCTGCAAGCTTTCCGCGATCCGAATGCCCCACAGGCAAAAGCGGCAGAATAGTTCGACCGATTTGATAGACGAGAAGAAGTTACCCACGCACGCATGGGAATTCGTGCTAACCAACGCCCATGAGCAATGTTCAAATCAGGTTCGGATTCGAGATCGTCATCGAATGCGAACACCCCGTCCCCATGCTGCTGGCACTCGCACCACGTCCCGATATCGATCTGCATCTGATCGGATCGGATGAAATTCACGCCGAACCGGACGTACCGCTGGAAATCTATTTCGATGCCTTCGGGAATCAGTTCGCCCGGATCGTGGCGCCAGTGGGAGGACTGACACTCTGGTCAGACTGCATTGCGCAGGTCGACGGTCGACCCGATCCGGTCAATGTCGAGGCGCGCCTGGCACCGGTTCAGGACCTTCCCGTCGAAACCCTGCAGTTCCTCGCCCCAAGCCGCTACTGCGAATCTGACGAGCTGGGTGATTTTGCGTGGGATTATTTCGGGTTCTACACACCCGGCTGGCAGCAGGTGCAGGCCATCTGCGATTACGTGCACGAGCAAACCACATTCGATTACAAGTTCGGCCGTCCAACCAAGACCGCGCATGAGGTGCATATCGAGAAATCGGGCGTATGCCGCGACTTTGCGCATCTCGCCATCTCGCTATGTCGCGCGATGAACATCCCCGCACGCTATGTGAGCGGATACATATCGGACATCAGTGCCCCGGAAACCGGACCCACCGATTTCTGTGCGTGGTTTGAAGTCTTTCTCGACGGTGCCTGGCACACCTTTGATGCCCGGCACAACAAGCCCCGGGTCGGCCGAGTGCAGATGGTCCGCGGGCGGGATGCTGCCGATGTGGCCATCATCACATCCTTCGGGTCCTACGACCTGACCCACTTCCGGGTCTGGACCATGGGCCTCCCGCCTGGTTCAGATGACAATACGTTGCTGGAATCACTCAGGACCCGACCGGACACACCCGCATTGGTGTTCCCGTCATCCGCAATGATCGAGGACTAGACGCCAACGGCGTTCCGGTAGACTTCAAGCAGGTGTTCCTGCTCCTGCCGTTCATTGGGCTCCAGCTTCCGCAGGCGCACGATGGCGCGCATGGTTTTGGCATCAAACCCGGCCGACTTCGCTTCAGAATAGACCTCGCGAATATCCGCATTCAAATTTGACCGGTCTTCCTCGAGGCGTTCGACGCGTTCGATGAAGCTGCGCAGGCGGTCGCCCGCAATTCCGCCGGTATCAGACATGAAACTCTCTCCGAAAAACGATTACTGCCGCGATCAACCGCAACGCCAATGGCTTTAGCCCAATCGGCTGTGGAAACGCAAAGCTATCGCTTGTGGGCAACTTTCAGGGAAGCGCTTTCTCGAACCAGAGATCGGCATAGGGGTTGTCGTTATACCGTTCGATCTCGACATAGCCACAGCGCGCATAGAGCGCGTGGGCTTCTGTCAGGGCACGGTTGGAATCCAGTCGAGCCCGCGTGAATCCAGCGTTCTGCGCGACCAGTTCCAGACCCAACAGGATCTGATAGCCCACACCAAGACCCCGCGCGTCACGGGAGACCCACATCCGTTTGATTTCGGCATATCCACCATCGCGAAACGCCACCCCGCCGCACCCGACAGCTTTGCCATCCATCCGCGCAACAAGGAACGCACCCGTTGGCGGCGCATAGGCAGCATCTCCGGCCGCCCCGCCCCGCGACCGGTCAAACCCGGTTGTAAAGCGGCTATCTATTTCACGGAAATATCCATCCAGACAGACGACAGCATCCGGGTGAGAGACATCGCAATGCTGGAGGTCGATCTCCACGACACCAACGCGCAATCAGTGACCTAGTGGCCCTGCTTTTCCTGCATTTTGGCCAGCTGCTCAGGTGTGGCCTCGGTCTGGTGCTTCGACTTCCAGTCGCTATAGGGCATGCCGTAGACGATCTCGCGGGCATCCTCATATTCGAGTTCAATCCCCTTCTCGTCGGCCGCCGCCCGGTACCACTTGGACAGGCAGTTCCGGCAAAAATCAGCCAGGTTCATCAGGTCGATATTCTGGACCTGTGGATTGTCACGCAAATGCTGCACAAGCGTGCGAAACGCAGCTGCTTCCAGTTCGGTCTGGGTCGCTTTGTCGAGATCGGCCATTTGATTACTCCTGCAGTCATTCCGGGTTCCCAAGCAATATAGGCCTGGAAACCCGCGACGCAATGCAAAGCCCGGGCACAAAAAAGCCGGGCAACAACGACCTGCCCGGCTTTCTGTAAAAATTTCTTTGGCTGTCAGCCAATCATGCTGCGCAGCATCCAGGCATTCTTTTCATGGATCTGCATACGCTGGGTCAGCAAATCTGCCGTGGCTTCGTCAGTGCCAGCTTCCGCGATGGGGAAGACTTCACGGGCCGTCCGCACCACGGTCTCCTGCCCTTCCGAGAGCTGCCGGATCATGTCCTCAGCCGCGGGCACATCCTCGGCCTCGGGGATCGAGGAAAGCTTCGAATAAGCCGCATAACTGCCGGGCGCTGCAAAACCCAGTGCGCGGATACGTTCGGCGATCTCATCCACGGCCAGAGCCAGCTCGTTGTACTGGGTCTCGAACATCAGATGCAGGGTGTTGAACATCGGCCCTGTGACGTTCCAGTGATAATTGTGGGTCTTCAGATACAGTGTGTAAGTGTCGGCCAGCAGACGTGACAAGCCGTCCGCAATGTCCTGACGCTGATCCTCGGGAATACCTATATTGACCGGAATACCGGCGCTTTGTGCTGGGGTCGCCATCGTCGAATCTCCTTCTTTAGAATTATTCTAAATAAAGCGTGATTTCTCTGTACTTCAAGGCATTTTCGAAAACAATCCGCGCGACCAACGGCTAGCCACGCCCCCCGGCAAGCCGGGCGGCGTCCGGGCTTTTGCGCAACCGCCACATCGCAATGATCCCGACGATCGGTCCGGGCACCAGAATGATAAACGCGAATTGCCAGCCGATGACATCGACGATGATCGGAACAAGATGGATCGTGATGAGCGTGAGCAGAAACCCCATGCTGGTCTGCACGGTCAGCATCGTCCCGACATAGCCCGGTTCGGAGAGCTCTGCCGTACTGGCTGAGAATTGCGGGGAATCGGCGACGACCGACACACCCCAGATGACGCATAGCGCAAACAGCGGCCAGATGGCGCCGCCAAACAGGAAGCCTGCCAGCAACGCGCAACTTCCGCTGACGGCCATGGCGGCGATGGTCACGGTTGTGCGACCAATGCGGTCCGCCACGAGTCCCCCGACGACACAACCAGCGGCCCCGGCCCCCATGACGATAAACGTCGCGATCGCCGCGAGCGTATCCGCACCCGAATCCGGACCAAGAGTCACCCGGAAGCTCGCCACGAGGAACACCCCGATCCAGGCCCACATGGCATAGAGCTCCCACATATGTCCGAGATAGCCGATATTCGCGAGACGCAAACCCCGCTTGGTCCAGCCCTGCAATGCGGCATCGATCCGGAAGGGTGGCGTCGGCGCGGTGTTCGGGCCTTCTTTCACCAGCAGGATCGCAAAGGCGGCGATGGTCGCGGACACGGACGCCGCCACAAGCGTGAAGACCCAGTCGATGCCGCCCAGCGCGTTGAAAAGATG
>ERZ807291.884-NODE-884-length-50209-cov-13.515293_pt1 | contig 50209 bp, 41 predicted proteins | sample MGYA00521257_ERZ807291 | MGnify/ENA primary metagenome ERZ807291 (study PRJEB31413, sample SAMN03169783) | marine metagenome | biome: Marine; feature: Water; material: Subsurface seawater | place: North Sea | collected 2011-04-28 | depth 1 m m ... | reverse complement strand
TATAAGAACCTGATCTAATCCAATTAAAGCCCCATATATTAAAGAATCCGTTCTCATCATCTCTATCTGCAACCCCACTTAGCCATCTGTCATTAGGATTTGAGAATTCTATTGTACCAGAAATTAATCCATTATCATCAATAGTAGCTGGGTCAGTACCAGGGTTTTGTGTTTGTTTTACTTTTACATTTAAACCTAGTTGTGAGATATATTGCTCAGAACCTAAATCAATATCTTGATCGGCTGAAGCTTTTATATTTCCCGTTGCATTATCAATCAATTCCCACCTGCCATAAGAACTAATAGCATTAGCATTACCAACAAAAATAGGATCCATTAATTTGAAAGTAAAGTCTCCTTGAGGGACTTTTACAGGATCAACCACTGTAATAGTTATTGGTCCTTGTCCTGCTACATATGTTGGATTTAAACTTCTATGATCCTCAGAAGTTAAAATATCTTCAATAGTTTGGTTTGTAAACTCTAAAGCCATCCCTCCATTTCCTTGACCTTCTTTTCTTGCAAGTTCAACCCCATCACCATAAGATGCATTTAAAATTGTTCCTCCATTTTCAGGATTAGTAACATGAGGGATTGCAGAATATACTTTAATATTTCTTCTACCTGAAATATAAGGTTGGTTTCTCCCATCATATTCAGATGCATTTACATCATAAGGGTCAGCATTCTCTTCAGCTCTATTATAACCGTATGATAATGACATAAAGTAATAAGTTTTATGATTTACCAATCTTGTATTTCCTAAAGCAAATCTATCATCATTAATTTGGAAAGAAAACTGAATTCCTTCATCAACTGAGCCAATTACACCAGAACTCAATATAGAAGGAACTTCTTCAATTGGAGTATATACTGCTAAAATAGGATCTAAGTATTGATTAACAATTCCTGTTACATCATCATTTACATCACTTCTGTAGATAAGTCTTGCTTTATCGGGGTCATCTAAATCAGTAACTGAAACAGTTGCATTCTCCAATTGATAAACTAAGTAACCTTGAAATTCGTAATTTGGCGAGTTAGCAATATTATCTGGTTTAGTAATGTAAGGGTCTTTCTCAGAGTAAGACTCATCAATATTATTTGAAGTAGCACCATTTGATAATGTAAAAATTAATTCTTTATCTAACTCACGAATTGTTACATCAGGCGCATCTGGTCCGTTAAGAATGTCAAAGTTATTGTCAAATAAAGCCTGAGCTTCTCTATCATAAATTTTAAGTAACTGCACTGATGCAGTTTGCCCACCAGATTTAGCTCTTGCCCATACAACACCAGTTGTAATAACATTTACAGCACCAGGCTGTAAAGTAAAGGCTCCAGCTGATTGCAGGAATCTTCTATCAGCTGGCACATTTCCAGCAGTTACCTCAGTCCATTCTGCTCCAGCAAAAGATGCGTCAGAAGTTCCAGGGAACATAAAGTTACACTCATCAGTTGTTGAGCCTGTTCCTCCACCATGACCATCTCCACCATAAGTCATAGGAACATTATCTTTCCAAATACCTCTTAAGTAGTTGTAAATATCTGTACCAGATTCAGGATTTCCCATAGTGGTAAAGTCGTTATTATAATAAACAAATTTTGACATGATAATTTGCTCACGTTCTTCTGGGTCATCAATTAAACCATTATTATTGTTGTCTATACCATCATAACCTTCATCTATTAATCCATCTCTATCGTTATCAATACCATCATTTGGATCAGATATTGGCCCTTGGAAGAAATCTACTCCAATAGCAGGTGGATTAAATCCGTAACCATCAGCACCTTCATCTTCAGCATCTCCATTATAACAAATACCTAATCCAAGATTTACATCACAACCTACATAATCATCTAAATAATACCCTAAATCAGGATCTACCCATTGCCCAAAATAGGTATCATTCAAAGGAAGTGTTGAACGGTTAATTACTTTATAATTGTAAAAAGTCATATCATTAACTTCATTATCGGCAGTAAATCCAAATGCTTGTGCATGTATCTCTAAACCTAAAGGTTCAGCTTCAGTTTCAGTATGAATATTTCCTTTATCATTAAAAATCCAGAATAAAGTTTGATCACCAAACAATCTTGCATTATCATTTGTTCCAGTAATGTTATAGTCAGGATAATCACCATCAAACGGTTCATAGAGATCATTTCCGTTTGCATCAAAGAAAGGCGCTAAAAACTCATCTTGTCCTAGTGTCTCATTACCATGTGCGGGCCAGTCTAATATAGAGTTAGGAATAACATAGGTAGGATCTGAATCAAAACGAGCAACATATTCCTCTACTTCTGAACGATCTAATTTGAAATGTTTATCCCAAGTTACGCACTCATCAGCTGATATTGTTGCATTATTTACATTTAAAGGTCCAGGCCAAAAATCATTACCATCTTGGCGGTAAGTCATTGCAGCAACTTTCAATTGCCCCCCATCATCAACACCACCAATCCAAAGTGCACCTGCAAACATTGAATTCTTTTTACTTCCTTTAGGAATTTCATACTGTGCGTCAGCTAAATCCCACCACATGTCTCCTCCACCCATAATTGTGGTTCTCACATTATTTACATCCAAGTCAGTTTTAGATTTTGAAGGATTACAACCAGCAGCCACCCTTGTATTAACAACAGAAGTTACTCCGGGATTTGGAACATTCTCTTTCGCCATCAATGCAATACTATAGAATGCAAATGATAATGTTACTATTTGTTTAATTTTATTATTCATAAAAAATCTATTTTTCTTTTTTACTAGTTATTTTATTAAAATTGTAAGCTTATACCTGCTCTCCACATTCTAGGCAGACTATAATGCGAAGGATTGTTTACGGCCAATGAATACAAGTACCTGAAAGATTCAGGGTCATTTTTCGCATCAATAGAATTTTGTGCTGCTGATGAAGTTAAATAGCCATCATCCTCTGGGTTACCTGTTGCACGATATACACTCATTATATTTTTAGCATCCAGTAAGTTCTGAACTTGAACATATATATTTAAGTGTGAACTCTTTTTATCACTCCACTTGATTTCAAATTCTTTATTAACTTTAGCATTAATTCGGAATTGCCAAGGCAAACGGGATCCATTTAGACTACCTTCAAGTGTTGATCTATCATTAATCCCACTTGCTGCTTCTTGTGTAATGTTAGATTGTTTAGAATAAGGAGTTCCTGATCCTGCAGAGAACATTACATTAGCACCTGCATTCTGAAATACTTTTGCTCCAAACAATAAAGGGCCATTATAATCCTTCCCTTCTCCATAATGATAATCAACAGATGCAGATACTGCATGTCTTTGATCGTAATCAAGTGGAGTTAATGTTCTTAAGTTAGGCTGTCCAGTTTCTGCTAAATTAGCACCTGATGTTGCAGATGAACCTGTCCCATCAGCAAATTGCAAAGTATAGTTAGCAGTCATCTGAACATTATTTGTTCTTCTTAAATCATAATTCACAGACAAACCTTTTACTGTACTAAAGTCAATATTGCCATAAGTATAATACTGTGCAGGATAAGCAGAAAGCACACTAGTTACCTGAACCATATCTCTTAACTCTTTATAAAATGCAGATATTTTTAATGCCGATTTTAAAGATAAAGTTTTTGCAAATCCTAACTCATAATCAACATTTTTTTCAGGCTTTAAATTAGGGTTATTTAATCTTTCACCAACTCTGTCGGCCATAAATAAATAATCAACTGGCTCTAATCTATTTCCTGAAGGAGGTCTTTGTGTTAATACGTCATAATGCGCAAAGAATTGAGCCTCATCAGAAATAGGGAAAGAGAATGCAATCCTAGGCATAAACACTACCTCAGGAGTATAATCTTCAAACACTTCATTAACATTTACTATTCCTTGTGCAGCTGATACTGCATCTTTTAGATAAGGAGCAATTTTACCACCAGCGGCTTCAGCTAATAAAGAAGGATCAGAAATTACTAAACCTTCAGCATTATACCAAGTATCACCATCATTATTTCTATAACCTACAATTGCTGATGGATTATCAACATCATCAACATATACAACATAATCATTACCTATAGTCGAAGGAATATCAGTAGAATTCATTAAATCCATATCAGCACCAGCAGTATATGCACTATATAATAAGTGTTGATCCTTTAATACTTTTTGATTGGCATCATAACGATCTACCCTAACGCCTACATTAAAAATTAAATCCTCAATTGCAAATTTATCTTGGATGTAACCTGCTGTATAAATAGGATTAAATGGAGCAATTAATCTTTTACTACCCTCTTCTTCAAAGAAGTTGGCTAAAGAAGCATCTCCATTATTTTTATTTCCATAAATATCATATCCATAATATACAGCATACGAAGTACCATTGTTCAGCAACTCATCTTCACTAAACATACTTAATGAGTAAGTTGATGGGTCATAAGAATCAACATCAATAAAATCAGTTCCATTAGGATCTAATCCTAATGCATCTCTTAAGTTTCTATCAAAATCAGATTGTTCTTCAGCAACAAACAATCTATCATAATTAATAGTATCCTGAAAAGTTCCGTTAGCATCAAATACAGGATTTGGGTTTGCTAAATCACGCTCTAAAATATGTTTATTTGCTAATTGATTCATTAGAGTCCATACAGATCTAAAAGTGTTAAATTGCCAATAATAATCTTTCCTTTGTTCAAATTCAAATCCAAATGAGAATTCATGAGACTTAACATCTGCAGATCCTGAAGCTTTAAAGGTTGACTGTGTATTTTCTTGCTTAACAGAGTACCCATACCAAGAGGCATTACTTCCAAATAAAGAATATACTGATGAAGGAGCATCACCATTCATTAAGCCTTGTCCTTGCAAGTCTGCTGCAGTTCTAATCACGCCATCATTAGAAGCATCAACACCAAATTGACTCATAGTTGAAGATTGGTATGAATTCCCGCCGTATTCAGAAAACATATCATAATAAGCAGAAGTATAATTTACTAAACCAGGATTAATATCACTAGCCTCAAATGTATATAAAGTATCTGCCCAACCACCTAAAGTTTGTCCACTATAAAGGATACCACTTGCAGAGTCAATTGCAGTACCATTTTGATAAATAGGAGCCTTGTATGTATTAAACTTTCCTACATAACCATAGTTAAAAATATTCTCTCCATGTTTTTCATCATCATAAGTGTACTTATTATTTGTATAATCTCCTTGTATTGTAAAGAATGCGTTTTTAATAACTGATGCACTTTCCTCTGAATTTGACTGCTCAGAACCAAACTTTTGAGTCAACTTACCAAATAAACGATAGGTAGTTTGTGAAGAATTACGATTATCATCAGATGAATACATTGATCTATAATAGTTATAATCATTACTTTTTCTAGCATAGAAAGAACCCCCTAAAGACAAGAACGTATTAATAGATGGTTTAAAATCAATTTTACCAGATAGATTTATTCTTTTATCATTTGTGTTTAGTTTAGCCTCAACCAATTCAAAGTCATCCTCATTTAAAAACTCAGAAGAACTTAATAAGCCTGCCGTTGCATTAGGAGCTAATACAAAAGGATTTGCTTTTAAATCAGTTAAAACATCATCCTTTACCTTCCACATTCCAATTGCTGATGGGTCATTATCATCAACGCTTCTAAGCTCACCTGAAATAAAATATCCTAAAATTGAACTTCCTTTAGAACCATCAGCATTTCTCTTCTTTAATAAAGGTCCGGACAAAGAAAATCCTAATAAATTGTAATTATAATTATCAAATAATGATGATGACTCATACTCAAGACCACCAAATGTTTTATTAGAAGGGCCTTTTGTAGTAACAGAAATAATTCCTCCAGTAGCGTCACCGTATTGTGCAGGAACACCACCAGTAATTACAGTAATCTGCTCAATTCCAGAAGTGGGAACTCCAATAGCACCTCTCACCTTAATCCCATCAATATAATATTCAGTAGCATCAGAACGAGATCCTCTAACATTTACCCCTTCACCCTCATCTTTTTGGTAAATACCTGCAGTAGTTGCAGCTACAGAACTTATATTTCTTGTTGGTAAGGCTACAATTTCCTCAGCAGTTTTTGTTTCTCCTGATAAGTTATCTTGGTCAAGTAAAGGTTTCTTGTATGCAATAATTTTTACTTCACCAATAGCAACACCTTCTTGCAGTTGAACATCTTGCTTTGTAATTTTGTTAGAGGAAACAATTACGCCTGTAATTTCAACAGCACCATAACCAACAAAAGTTGCTTTAATAGTATAATTACCGGGGACTAAAGGCTTAATTGTATAGTTTCCATCAAAATCAGTAGTAGTACCACCAATTTGATTCCCTCCTTTTTCTGCCACAATATTAGCAAAAGGAACTGGCTCACCAGTCATAGCATCAGTAATTACTCCTTTAAGAGATCCTGTTTGAGCAAAAGCAAAAGTTGTTGTTAATGCAAATGCTACTATTAAATAAATTTTTCTCGACATATTCTAATTTTAAAGGCTGTAAAGATATAAATATTTTCATATTAATAAAGGTAATAAATCTCATTTATTTTACCTAAAATTGCAGGTATGAAAAAGCTTATTTACATTCTAACAATGAATATTTTACTACTCAGCTGTAACTCAAAAAATGATTACATACAAGAAGTTTATGTAAATGAGTATGTGAATTTAAGCTTACCCGAAAATAGTGAAATCGCAATATCAGGAAGTGCAATTTTTATTGAAGGAGGAGTAGAAGGAATAATTATTTACCATGGAGTTGGCAATGACTATAAAGTTTACGACAGAAACTGCAGTTACGAACCATCACTATCATGTTCAGTTATTGATTCAGTAAATTCTGGAATTGCATTTTGCGGTTGTTGCGCCTCAGCATTCTTAATAAGTAACACAGGTGAAGCTATAAATGCACCAGCACTTTTGTCATTAAAAACTTACAATTTGAGTTTGGATGATAATAATGTTCTGCACATCTTTAATTAGCTCCCAACTTTACAATTTTCTTTCTTATCTTATTGTCATCAAATGAGATATCTAAATAATATACCCCATTGGATAACTTACTAAGCTCATTTGCTTCAAATTGATAAGGATAAGAGCGGTAATGAACAATCTTTCGAATAACCTCCCTTCCATAGAAATCGATCAAAACAAATATAACTGGTGATAACGCTGGGGCATCTATATAGATATTCAAAGGAAATCCATTTTCAATAGGGTTGGGCCCAACCTTTACAATCTCAGAAATAACTATTCCTTCTGAACTTACAAAAGGGCTTAGGTATACTGTAGCTGATGAGTATGAACATCCAAACGTATCAGTTGCAACAATATAGTACTCCCCGTTTTCAGTAGCTGGAAAAAAAGAATGATTTGCTCCATTAATAATTCCAGTACTAACGCTAAACCACTGAAGATTAGAATACAAGGCTGAATCTAACATCCATGCTGTAGATCCATTATCATCCAACATTGGTTGATATGAAGTGTCGCATATTACAATTAAAACCTCTAAAGAAGTAGTCACACAACCATTCTCATTTACAACAACTAAAGAGTATAAACCAGAAGCTGTTGGTTCAACAAAGGTGTCTGTAGCTCCAGGTATTGGGCTATTATAATAATACCACTGCATTGCAGTGGAATCTGAAGATGTGTAAATCAAGTTATTTAAAGTATCGTAAACCAAAACAGGAGTACTAGGATATCCATAGATATTTATCGTATCTGCTGTAACTACTGTATTTGCAGGAATCTCCATGATAGTATAGTTTATGGATAAACCACCTCCATTTGCAGAAAATGTTCCTGCTTGCTGTGGCGGTGTAAAAGTAACGCCACCACAGTATTCTAATCCGCTTATCCAGCCATCATCATCCCAGACTTCAATTGTAACATCTTGACCAGTTAATTGTAATGGGTTAGATAAATTAATCATTAAAGGAAAAGCCTGAGTTATCGCATTAGAAGGGGATACAGACTGTACAACTCCACTTGAAGTTGTAATATCATATAATAAATCCACATCACCAATCAGGAAATTATCTGTGCAAGTACCTGAAAATACCTCAATACTTTCTAAAAAATATGACGGATTACTTTGTATTGCTGAATACTGCACAATATACTGCCCAGCCTGAGAATATATCTGATCCACTGGATCTTGCATAGTGCTAGTGTTGCCATTTCCAAAATCCCAAAAATAAGATAACATACCAGTATTATTATTTGTAAAACTAACTGTTATTGGAGCGCAACCTGATGAATTTGTCATTGCAAAGCCAGCATTATTAGATGTAGACGTATCATTAATTATTGTCATTGGAAGTGAGAAAGAAATACTTTCTGTTCCTACTAAAGCAGATAAACTATGAGTAGCTACTAAATTAACATTAACATCATAATTTCCAGCTACTAAAGGAGTACCAGAAACATTTACACAGCCGTATTGACTAACTAAAGGATCATAATGACACGCATTAGCACTATTATTACATTCCCAAGAAAGCCCTAGTGGAAGGGAAATTGATGTAATATGAAAATCTGTAAACTCTACAAAAACACCTGCAGAAACAGTATCAAGAGGCAGGTAAAAAGTTAAATCTTGATTATAGGGTTGCCCAACAACCCCATCAGGCAAGGTATCAGGATATAAACCATAATTTGCGCCAACTGGAAAATAACTATAATCAATAGAACACTGTGCATTTATAAAAACTACAGTAAACAAACTAAAAAATAAAATTGTAAAGAATCTTTTCATATGTACAGGTTTTAATTCAAGCTACAATATTAAGGTATTTTTTTATATTAATAAAATGGCAGATTTAAAGCATAAAAAAAGCCCCTATTTTCTCGGAGCTTTAATTTATTATAAAATGACTATTTAGTATCTATAATATTCTGGTTTATAAGGTCCCTCAACCGTTACTCCAATGTATTCTGCTTGGTCTGGCCTTAACGTTTCTAAATCAACTCCAATTTTAGCAAGGTGTAGTCTAGCAACTTTTTCATCTAAATGCTTGGGTAACATGTAAACCTCTTTACCATAAGCATCTGTATTATTCCAAAGTTCTAACTGAGCCAATACTTGATTTGTAAATGAATTTGACATAACAAATGAAGGATGTCCTGTTGCGCAACCTAAATTCACTAACCTACCTTCTGCTAATAAAATAATAACTTTTCCATTAATAGTATACATATCAACCTGTGGCTTTAGCGTATCTTTTGTATGCCCCCATTTTTCATTCAACCAAGAAACATCAATTTCGTTATCAAAATGACCAATATTACAAACAATTGTTTTGTCTTTCATCCTCTCAAAATGATGCGCTTGAATAATATCTTTATTTCCAGTAGTTGTCACAATGATATCTGCATTTTTACAAGCATCATTCATTCTTTTTACTGCAAAACCATCCATTGCAGCTTGTAAAGCACAAATAGGATCAATTTCAGTAACAATAACTCTTGCTCCAGCACCTCTTAATGAAGCTGCAGAGCCTTTTCCAACATCACCATAGCCAGCAACAACAGCAACTTTACCAGCCATCATTACATCAGTTGCTCTTCTGATTGCATCTACTAACGATTCTTTGCAACCATACTTATTATCAAATTTTGATTTAGTAACTGAGTCATTAATGTTAATAGCAGGAGTTAAAAGCGTCCCATTCTCCATTCTTTCGTACAATCTATGTACTCCAGTAGTAGTTTCTTCAGAGAGACCTTTAATGTCTGCTACCATTTCAGGAAATCTATCAAAAACCATATTAGTTAAATCACCTCCATCATCTAATATCATATTTAACGATTTACCACCTTCAAAGGCAGTAAGAGTTTGTAAAATACACCAATCAAACTCTTCTTCTGAAAGTCCTTTCCAGGCAAAAACAGGCACTCCTGTTGCTGCAATTGCAGCCGCTGCCTGGTCTTGTGTTGAGAAAACATTACAAGATGACCAAGTAACCTCAGCGCCTAAATGAACTAATGTTTCAATTAAAACTGCAGTCTGAATTGTCATATGCAAACACCCTGCAATTCTAGCGCCAGCTAATGGTTTGCTATCTCCATACTCTTCTCTTGTAGCCATTAAGCCTGGCATTTCTGCCTCAGCTAATGTAATTTCTTTTCTACCCCATTCTGCTAATGAGATATCTTTTACTTTATAATTCATAGTATCCGTTTCCATTTTTTTATTTTAAAGGGTGGCAAAGATAATGATAATTATTACATTCGCAACCAATAAACTGAGAGATGGGGGTCATTAAAAAATACACTGAAAATAATTGTCAAATTGCTATTTGGCACATCAATGAGAGCTTAACAGAACTTTTAAAACTTGGAGCGCGTTTTGACTCATCAAAATTCAAAAATGAAAAAAGAAAAAAAAACTTTTTAGTAAGCAGATTACTCTTAAACGAATTAGAACCAAATCAACAAATTTCATATAATTCAAATGGTGCTCCTGAAATTTCAAATGGGAAGCACATTTCAATTTCTCATTCTAAAAATTTAGTTGCAATAATTATAAGCGACAAAAAAATAGGATTAGATATTGAATACATTTCTGAAAAACCACTAAAACTCTCACCTAAATTTATTACAAACAATAGTCATCAAGATTTAACAAAAGAAAAAGCAACATTAATATGGTGTTGCAAAGAAGCAGTTTTTAAATGGCATCAAAAAGGAAGTATTGATTTTAAAAAAGATATACTGATATCACCATTTATTATGAAAGAGAATGGTAAAATAGAAACACGCTTTAATAAAACAAAATACACATTGCATTACACAAAAATAGATACGCACTTTTTAGTGTATGTTTGCAAATAGAAAATTACTTATGGATATCTACAAAATTATACTTAAAAACAAAAGAGCAAATAAAAAATCATTTGCACTTTTAATTGACCCAGATAAGCAAGATAAAACTCAACTACTTACAATTATAGAAAAAGCAGAGAAGGCAAATACCGATTACTTTTTTGTTGGAGGAAGTTTACTTACAAGTGATAGTTTAGATACTTGTCTAGTAACTTTAAAAGAAAACTCTGACATTCCAGTTATACTTTTCCCTGGCAATGCAATGCAAGTAAACAACAAAGCGGATGGTATTCTTTTTCTATCACTTATTTCAGGAAGAAATGCGGAAATGCTTATTGGCAAACAAGTCATTACAGCTCCAATATTAAAGCAATCTTCACTTGAAGTTTTACCTACAGGCTACATACTTATTGATAGCGGAAAACCAACTACTGTTTCTTATATGAGCAACACCACTCCTATTCCTGCTGAAAAAAATGCAGTTGCTGCTTGCACGGCTATGGCTGGTGAAATGCTAGGACTTAAACTCATATTTATGGATGGTGGAAGTGGTGCCCTAAACCCAATTTCTGAAAAAATGATTGCAACCGTAAGTCAATCAGTTGATATTCCTTTAATTATTGGAGGAGGAATAAGTAGTGGCGAAAAAGCAATTACTAATTGCAAAGCTGGAGCTGACATTATAGTAGTTGGGAATGCAATTGAAAAGGACGAAAATCTAATTTCTGAAATTGCAAATGCAGTGCATAATTGTTAATGTGTTTTACACATATCTTCATCAACGACTATAAAGAAATCAGCATTACCGATTAGTTCTTTATCGAACTCTGAAACATCAGCTTGTTCTACTACCTCTATGGTTTGTATTGCTAAACTAGAATTTAACTGCAATAAATACCACATAATTGACTCGTGATATTTTGAGTGATACGAACCATGATAATGTATAAACTTAGTGTCTTCATTCATATTTACGTGTATGAAATGAGCCATAGTTGCATCTTTTATTGCTTGTGATTTCGGTAAATTTTCACCTCCATGCCCTCCAGCCATAATAGAAATTTCTTTATAGCAATGCAATGAAGTATCGTAAGCCATAGGAAGAGGGGCAATAAATTGTTTTGATGCTTCTGGCAAATAAGCTAGAGTATCAACACCAAAACGATACACCATATTTGCAAACCTTCTTGGTATATTTGTAGCTACAAAATGCAAATCATTCTCTTTTGCAAATCTTAAAAGTGGACGGTAATCTGTTTTATGATTTGGCCATATTTTCGCTTCTTTTTCAAAATCTTTTTCTCTACTAAAACCTAGCAAATACTCATCTAACACAACTTGATTATCAGCCTCTAACATTTCTGCTCCGAGCATTAAATTTTCTCCATATTTTTCGTACAAGCTCTTTGTAAGTTCCAGTTGTAACCAGTGTGAAATCGGATCATTATGATTTTCACCAAACAAAACTACATCCGCATTTTTTATTTTGAAAAGCATAGTTTTATAGGAAATTTTACTCCCATCTTTATTGTAAATTTGATGTGCTTTTTCTTGTCCAAAAGACAAAGTTGCTATTGAACAATAAAGCAAAGTAACAACTAAGATTTTTTTCATTTTGATTTAAATTTGTTTTTAAACTAGTGACTATGCACTAAAAACTCTCTTTTCGCTTGCAAACTTATACAAATTAGTATTTTTGACTCATTAATATGAATGAAATAATTTTATTTTTTAGCAGCTTAGATTTCAATTGGAGTATTATTGAAACTATAGCAGTAGTTCTTTCTGTACTTTATGTAATACTTGCTACTAAACAAAACATTTGGTGCTGGGCTGCCGCAGGAATTAGTGTAGCACTTTACATTTATATTTGTTTTTCAGCAGAACTTTTTCCAGAAACAGGCTTGCAAGTTTTTTACTTAATAATGGCTTTTTACGGCTATTACAATTGGACCAAAAAAGAGCAGGATTTACAAATAACTCAGTGGAGTGCAGGGAAACACTTAACACTAATAATTACTGGTGCAATTATTACTTTTTTAATGGGGTTCTATTTTGCGACTTACACCTCAGCAAAAATGCCGATAGTCGATTCTTTTACAACCGTTTTTTCAGTAATTGCAACTTATATGGTAACCAAAAAAGTTTTAGAAAATTGGCTTTATTGGATTGTGATTGATGTTGTTTCAATTTACCTATATTATAGCAGGGAATTACATCTTACATCCCTCCTATTTTTAGCATATACTATAATTGCAATTTTTGGGTATTTCATGTGGCTAAACAAGAATACTTCTAATGCTTAAAATAATTGTAACAGGCCCTGAAAGTAGCGGAAAAACAACTCTTTGCAAAGTCCTTTCTGAACATTACAAGATTCCTTTTACAAAAGAGTTTGCAAGAGTATATCTAGCTGATTTAGGTAAAAATTACTTACAAGAAGATTTATTAGAAATTGCTACAGGGCAATTGGAAAACGAGCAACTTTCTATTGGCAACCAACAAATCTCTTTACATGATACAGATCTTATTACCATTAAAATATGGAGCGATTATAAATATGGTAACTGCAACAATTGGATTTTAGAGCAAATTAAAAAACAAAAAGTTGAGAACAGATTTTATCTTTTATGTAAGCCAGACTTAAAATGGGATTACGACCAATTAAGAGAAAACCCTACAAACAGAAATGAACTTCTTGAACTCTACAAACAAGAACTAGAAAGCTTAGGACACAAATTTTTAATAATTAAAGGTGAGGATAGAAATGAGCAGGCAATTGAAAGTATATCAACTAATTTTAGTCAACTATAAACTTTTTTTATACTTTTACCCAATCTTAAAAGGGGTGCCGAAAGGCTGAGATTACACCCATTGAACCTGAGGTGGTAATTCATCATAGGAAAATGAGTCAACATTAAATAGAACAGATAATAACCCTATTTTATCTGGTAATGTTAACAAAAAATAATTAAAATGTTTAATAAAAAAAACTGCATGGCTGCTCTGCTTGCTCTACCATTTATTGGTGTTGCACAACAGCCAAATGACACTATTTCAATGCAAAAGGTGTTAAATGATGTAAATGTAAATGCGCTTAGAGCAACTGAAAAAACTCCAGTAGCGTTTACAAACATCAGTAAATCAGAAATTGAAAAAGGAAATCTGGGACAGGATTTACCTTATATCATTTCACTTACTCCCTCAGTAGTTACTACTTCTGATGCAGGAGCTGGAGTGGGTTATACTGGCTTTAGAGTAAGAGGTTCTGACCCAACAAGAATAAATGTTACAATTAATGGAATTCCATTAAATGATTCTGAGAGCCAAGGAGTTTGGTGGGTAAATATGCCCGATTTCTCATCTTCAATTGAGAGCATTCAAATTCAAAGAGGTGTAGGGACTTCAGCTAATGGGGCTTCTGCTTTTGGGGCATCAGTAAATTTGAAAACTGATGGTTTAAAGAAAAATCCTTATTTTACTACTAGCAATTCTATGGGAAGTTTTGCTACATTAAAAAATAATATAGAATTCGGAACTGGACTTATCAATAATAAATTTGCTTTTAATGGGCGCGTATCTAAAATTTCATCTGATGGTTATATAGATAGAGCAACTTCTAACTTAAAATCTCTTTACCTACAAGGAACATATTTTGGAGCAAGCTCAGTTATAAAGGCATTGGTTTTTACAGGACATGAACGCACTTATCAAGCTTGGAATGGTGTGCCTTTAAATTATTTAGACGAAAATAGAACATTCAACCCTTACACTTATAAAAATGAAGTTGATAATTACGGACAAACACATTACCAATTGCATTACAGCAAGCAATTAAGTACTGAAACCACTGTAAATATTGCTGCACATTTTACGCATGGTGAAGGATATTATGAGCAAGAAAAAATTGGAGAAGATTTTGTAGATTATGGTCTGGAAAATATCATTTTATCTGATGACACAATTTCTTCAACCAACCTTATCAGAAGGAAATGGTTAAACAATGATTTTGGAGGATTTACTTATTCTCTTAATCATCAAATGGGTAACCTTGATTTAGTTTTAGGTGGTGCTAGCAACAGTTATTCTGGACAACATTACGGCAATATTATCTGGGCTGAGTACGCAAGTAATGGAGCAAGCAATCATCAGTATTACTGGAACAAAGCTGAAAAATTAGATCATAACTTTTATGGAAAAGCAAATTATAAATATTCTGATGCTACTAACCTTTATTTAGATTTGCAAAGAAGAAGGGTAGATTATATATTTGAAGGATATGACAGAAATGGGGTGCCATCCGAACAAGAAGTATCTCATGTATTTTTCAATCCAAAAATCGGGCTTTTTCATGATTTAAACCAGAGCCAATCCATTTATGTGTCATTTGCAGTAGCCAATAAAGAACCGAACAGAAATGATTATGTAGAAAATAAAGCTGATGAATATCCATCACATGAAACACTTTACGATACTGAAGTTGGGTACAAACAAAGTGGAGAAAAATTTTCATTAGGTGTAAATCTTTACCACATGAAATACAAAAACCAGTTAGTACTTACTGGACAAATTAATGATGTAGGCGCATATAGAAGAGCAAATATTGATGAGTCGTACAGAAAAGGAATTGAGCTTGAAGCTACATACAAGTTGTCTGATAAAATGACTTGGGAAGGAAACATGACGCTATCAGAAAACAAAATAATTAGCCACAATGAATATGTTGACAATTGGGATACTGGAGACCAAGAAAAAATAGATTATGAAAACACTGATTTAGCTTTTTCTCCAACAGCTATTTGGGCTTCAATTTTCAATTATAAAGTAGATAAAAATATCAGTCTTGATTTTATAAGCAAATATGTTGGGGAGCAATTTATTGATAACACTTCTTCTGATGATAGAAAATTAGATGATTATTTAGTAAACAATTTAAGATTAGCTTATGATTGGGACAGTAAAATATTTAAAACTGCAAAGCTTACCTTACAAGTAAACAACTTATTAGACAACAAATATGTAAGCAATGCTTGGGTGTATCGTTTTGTTTCTGATGGTTATGATCCTAGAGAATACGATCATTATGTAAATGCTGATAGCGAAAGAGGTTACAATATGGCTGCTTATTTTCCTGAAGCAACAAGAAATTATCTTTTAGGACTTACTTTAGGATTTTAGAAATAGATACTAGCATATAGATGTTAGAGATTAGACAAAAGCTCACCAATTTGGTGGGCTTTTTTTATTACTTTTGCTGCAAATATATTTTCATGGAATACAACACTAAGAGAGAGCATCTAACGATACCTGAATACGGAAGGCATGTTCATAAAATGATTAATCACGCTACCAGATTAACTGATAAAGTAGAACAACAAAAATGTGTAGATGCAATCATTGCATTTATGGGACAAATGAATCCTCACTTGCGAGATGTAAAGGAATTTACTCATAAGCTTTGGGATCACTTGCATATAATGTCTGATTTTAAACTTGATATAAAATCACCTTACCCTAAACCAGAGGCTGAAAAGTTAGAAGAAAAACCAGAGCCAATGACCTATCCTAGCAATAAAATTCGTTTCTCATATTACGGAAATACAATCCCTACAATGATAAAAACGGCTATGAAAATGGAGGGCTCTGAAAAAGAAATTATGACTGGGATGATTGCTAATCAGATGAAAAAATCTTACATTTTATTTAATGAAAGTTCAGTGGATAATAACATTATTCGTTTGCATCTTAAGCAAATGTCTAATGATGAGTTAAAACTTGCTGATGATTTTGAATTTATTCGTTCAGCATCCGTAAGGCAAGGAGGTGCTAACAGCAATAAAAAGAATAACGGGAAGAAGAAAAATTATAAAAAGAATTATAAAAAGAATTACTAAATGGCTACATTTAAAGTAAAAGGAGGAATAAAACTAAAAGGAGATTTACATCCGCAAGGGGCAAAAAATGAGGCATTGCAAGTTCTGTGTGCCGTATTACTTACTCCTGAGGAAGTAAGAATGGAAAATGTGCCGAACATTCGTGATGTAAATATCTTAATTGATTTGTTGCGCGACTTAAATGTAACCGTAAATAAACTTGATGAATCAACTTATACTTTTAAAGCCGATAATGTTGATGTTGATTATTTGTCATCAGAAGATTATAAAACAAAAAGTAGTCGAATTAGAGGTTCAATTATGATAGTAGGCCCTCTTTTAGCTCGATACGGAAAAGGATATATTCCAAAGCCTGGTGGCGATAAAATCGGAAGAAGAAGATTAGACACACACTTTATTGGCTTTGAAAATCTAGGCGCTAAATTTGTATATGACAGTAAAGAACAGTTCTACCGAGTAACTGCTGATGCGCTAAAAGGGGCAGATATGTTACTTGATGAAGCATCAGTTACTGGAACTGCAAACATTGTAATGACAGCCGTAATGGCGAAAGGAAAAACGAGCATTTACAATGCTGCTTGCGAACCTTACTTGCAACAATTATGCAAAATGTTAAATTCAATGGGGGCTAAAATTACTGGTGTTGGCTCTAATTTGTTACACATTGAAGGTGTAGAATATCTTGGAGGATGTACGCACAGAATACTTCCTGATATGATTGAAATAGGGTCTTTTATAGGCTTAGCTGCAATTACAAAATCAGAGATTACTATTAAAAATGTAGCTTATAATGAGTTAGGATTAATCCCGTCTGTTTTTGCAAAATTAGGAGTCAAAATGGAAAGAAGAGGAGATGATATTTATATTCCTTCACAAGATAGTTATGAAATACAATCCTTTATTGATGGTTCAATTTTAACTATTTCAGATGCTCCTTGGCCAGGATTTACACCTGATTTGTTGTCAATTATATTAGTTGTTGCATCTCAAGCTAAAGGATCTGTACTAATACACCAAAAAATGTTTGAATCAAGATTATTCTTTGTGGATAAATTGATTGATATGGGAGCTCAAATTATTCTATGCGATCCTCATAGAGCAACAGTTATTGGACTAGATCATGAGTATCAATTTAAAGCAACAACCATGACCTCTCCTGATATTAGAGCTGGAGTTTCATTATTATTAGCTGCACTTGCTGCTGATGGAGAAAGCACAATACACAACATTGAGCAAATTGATAGAGGATATCAAAATATTGACACAAGATTAAATGCTATTGGAGCACAAATTACAAGAATAGATTAATGAATAAAATATTAATAATTATTTTTAGCATACTTACATCAGTTGCTTCAGCACAAGAAGTAGGATTAAAAATAGGAGACATTGCTCCTGAACTCGAATATAACAATCCAACAGGAAATAAAATGAAGTTATCTTCATTAAAGGGAAAACTAGTCCTTATTGATTTTTGGGCAAGTTGGTGCGGACCTTGTAGAAGAGAAAATCCGAATATTGTAGATGCATACAGAAAATTCAACAAAACTAAATTTAATAAGGGAAATGGGTTTGAAGTTTATTCATTATCACTTGATAGCAAACAAAATGCATGGGTAAAAGCAATTAATAAAGATCAACTTTTTTGGGAATATCATGTTTCTGATTTAGGAGGTTGGCAGTCAAAAGGATCTAATATATATGGAATTCGTTCTATCCCTAGCAATCTGCTAATTGACGGTAAAGGAATAATTATTGCAAAAGACTTAAAAGGTCCTGCATTACACAGATTCCTTGAATCCCAAAAAAAATAAACTGACAGTTTGACTTATAAATGCCTTTGGCAAACTATTTGCACTATCATTTGTAGTGTAATACAAAATTATCATGAGAAAAAAAAAACAAGAAGAGCAAGAAATTACTAAAAAAGTAAACAACACTGAAGAGGTAATTGCAGATGACAATACTGAAAAATCAGAGAAGGAAGAAGTGAAAGAGGAAGTAATCCCTCCAACTACTGAGGAATTATTAGCAACTGAAAAAGATAAAAACCTTAGACTTTTTGCTGAGTTTGAAAACTTTAGAAAAAGAACTACTAAGGAAAGAATTGAACTTTTTACCACTGCTAATAAGGACATTATGTCTACTCTACTGCCAATTCTGGATAATTTTGAAAGATCCATAAAAGCCAATAATTATGGTGATGAAGATGGTACGGTTTTAATCTACAAACAACTAAAATCAGAACTTGAGAAGAAAGGACTTACTGAATTAGAAGATCCTATCGGGAAAGAGTTAGATACTGATTTTCATGAGGCAATTACGAACATTCCTGCTCCTTCTGACAACATGAAAGGTAAAATTGTAGATGCAATAGAAAAAGGATACATGCTTGGAGGAAAAGTTTTGCGTTATGCAAAAGTTGTAGTAGCTAATAAAGAATAAAAAATGTCAAAAAGAGATTACTATGATGTGTTAGGCGTTAGCAAAAATGCTGATGCTAAGGAGATAAAAAAGTCATACAGAAAAATGGCTGTGAAATATCATCCTGATAAAAACCCTGACAACCCAGCTGCTGAAGAAAAATTTAAAGAAGCTGCTGAAGCTTATGATGTATTAAGCAATGCTGAGAAAAAACAAAGATACGACCAATATGGACATGCTGGAATGGGTGGAGCTGCTGGAGGCGGATTTGGGGGTGGAGGAATGAATATGGATGACATATTCAGTCAGTTTGGTGATATTTTTGGAGGAGGTGGTTTTGGTGGTGGAGGACGACAAAGAGGAAGAAGAGTTGTAAAAGGAAGTAACCTAAGAATCAGACTTTCATTAAACCTAATAGAAGTTGCTGAAGGAATTGAGAAAAAGATAAAAGTTAGCCGATTAGTAAATGCTGAGGGCGTAACATTCACAACTTGTGGAACTTGCCATGGAAGTGGGCAAGTTACTAGAATTAGTAATACAATTTTAGGGCAAATGCAAACTCAAAGCCCTTGCCCACATTGTAATGGAAATGGAAAAAGTATTGATAAGCGCCCATCAGGAACAGATGCAAATGGAATGCTTAAAGAAACTGAAACTGTAAAAATTACAATTCCTGCAGGAGTTGAAGATGGAATGCAACTTAAAGTTAGCGGAAAAGGAAATGCCGCTCCATTAGAAGGAATAAATGGAGATTTAATCGTTCTTATTGCAATTGAAGATCATGACACTTTAATCCGTGACGGACAAAACTTACACTTTGACCATTATATTAGTTTTGCTGATGCTGCACTTGGAACTTCATCTGAAATACCAACAGTAAGTGGAAAAGTAAAAATAAAATTGGAAGAAGGTATACAATCCGGTAAAATTCTAAGATTAAAAGGCAAAGGATTGCCATCAGTAAATTCATATGGTAAAGGAGATTTACTCATTCATATCAATGTTTGGACTCCACAGGGTTTATCAAAAGAAGAAAAGAAAGTCTTTGAAAGCTGCAAAAAATCAGATGCTTTTACGCCAAACCCAACAAGAAGTGATAAATCATTTTTTGATAGAGTAAGAGAAATGTTTGGTTAAAAAATAACTAGTGACTAAAAACTAATGCCTCAAAATATGAATAAACTCCTTATAGTAAAAGATGTTGTAAAGCAATATGGAGATTATACTGCATTAACAAATGCAAATATTTCAGTACCCAAAGGAAGTATTTACGGTTTACTTGGGCCAAATGGAGCAGGAAAAACTACTTTAATGCGCATCATTAATCAGATTACTGCACCAGATAGTGGTGAAGTAATTTTTGATGGAAAACCTTTACAAAAACATCACATTTCTGAAATTGGCTACATGCCAGAGGAAAGAGGGCTTTACAAAAAAATGAAAGTTGGGGAGCAAGCTCTATATCTAGCTCAACTAAAAGGAATGAGCTACAACGAAGCTTTAGAAAAACTAAAATTTTGGTTTGAAAAACTAGATATTTTAAGTTGGTGGAATAAAAAAGTAGAAGAACTAAGTAAAGGAATGGCGCAAAAAATACAGTTTATTGTAACTGTAATTCATGAGCCAAAACTCTTAATTTTTGATGAGCCATTTTCTGGTTTTGACCCTATAAATGCTGCTATTATCAGAAAAGAAATTCTAGAACTAGCTGAAAAAGGAACAACTATTATTTTCTCAACTCACAGGATGGAATCTGTTGAAGAGATTTGTGATCATATTGCACTTATCAATAAATCAAAGACTATATTAGAAGGCACAATAGAAGATATTAAAAAACAATTTACTGCTAATACTTTTGAAGTTATTACATCAGGTGGAGAACTACAAGAAAATGATGTTTTCACTATTGTCTCTTTGAAAGACAACAATTATCATATCAAGCCGAAAGCAGGAAAATCAGCTAAAGAAATTTTAGAAAGTATCTTAGAAGATACAGAAATCATTTCTTTTAAAAAGGAAACACCAACAATGGAAGATATATTTATAAAAGCTGTGAACAATGCATAAAATCTGGCTCATTATAAAAAGAGAATACCTAGTAAGGGTAAGGAAAAAGTCATTTATTATAATGACAATTCTTGGTCCAATCCTTATGGCAGCACTTTTGATAGTTCCTACCTTCTTAGCAACTCAAACGCAAGAGGAGAGAATAATTGCGCTAAATGAAGATGTAAACTACATTTTGGAAGATAGTGAGTTTATCCACTTTACAACTATCCCTACATCAGAAGCAGAACTACTTAAAACTGATTTTAGCGAAAGTCCGTTTTATGCACTACTATATTTAGAGGGAGAAAATTTTACACTTTATTCCAATCAGCAGATTAGTTTATCAGTAAGTAAATCCATAGAAAGACAACTAGAACAACTCATAGAGCATGAAAAATTAAAACTTTTAGGAATTGATTTGCAAATGCTAGAAGATGCAAGTACAGAAATCAACATCACTACCAAGATAATTTCAGAAGATGGATTTACAAGTAATTCCCAAGCAGAAGCAAGTATGGGAATCGGTTTTATTAGTGGGATACTTATTTACATGTTCATTTTTATGTACGGAACTATGGTTATGAGAGGTGTTATTGAAGAGAAAACCAGCAGAATTGTAGAGGTAATCATCTCATCTGTTAAGCCATTTCAACTAATGATGGGTAAAATACTAGGAGTAGCATTAGTAGGACTTACACAATTTGTACTCTGGATAATCATTACAATAATCATATCAACTGTAGCAGAACTTGCCTTTTTAGATGCAAATGTTATGGTTACTGAAATGAACAGTTCTGATCAATCAGTGATATTAGCACAAGTAGCTGAATTTACTGGAGGAATAAATCTGTTACAGATTTTCTTAGCATTTATATTTTACTTCTTAGCAGGATACCTTATGTATAGCGCATTATTTGCAGCAGTTGGATCGGCAGTAGATACAGAAGCAGACACACAACAATTTGTACTGCCAATAACTATTCCTATAATACTCTCATTTGTATTAATTACACCAATAATGGAGAACCCAGATGGCACATTGGCTTTTTGGATGAGTATGATACCTTTTACCTCTCCTGTAATAATGATGGTAAGACTTCCATTTGGCGTAGCAAACTGGGAATTATCTCTTTCTATAGGAATACTTATTACATCCTTTATAGCGACTACTTGGTTAGCTGGGCGTATTTACCGAACAGGGATACTAATGTACGGAAAGAAAGCCACTTACAAGGAGATTTGGAAGTGGCTTAAGTACTAAAGCTAGCTTTCACTACTAGTAAACAAGCATATTTAGTGTCAAAAAGTACTTCAAAACGTCCCAAAAGAGGTAAAATGTCACAATAATTTCTAAATAAAAAGCGTAATTTTACTGTAATTTTAAGTTTTTAGGGTCATTTTCAGCTAATTTTAATATTTTTAAGAGAAATATTAGTAAATATAAACATGACCTAATATGTTTAATTACAGTACATTAACTACAATACAAACATTTAATTGTTAAAAAGAGTGCTTTTTATTAGGTGCCAATTGTTAAAGAGGTTTATCTTTGCACTTGTATTAATCAAAAATTTAAAAAATGAAAAAGAATTTACAAAACGCATTAGTCTTAGCAATGGGATTAATGACAACTGTTACTTTCGCTCAAGATTGGAATGTTGATTCAAGAACAAGAATTGATATGAGTGGCGATAACGAAAAAATGGTGACTAACCAAAGAGCTACTTTAGGTGCTACTTGGGGAGGATCTGACTGGGGTATTCATTTGAGTTCAGATTTGAACTACATGCTATCAAACCAAGCTGCAACTGGTGAGTTAACAATGAATATCTATGAAGCATACGCTTCTACTGACTTAATGGGGTATGCAAATGTAACTGTAGGTCGTCAAGCATTAAACTATGGTTCAGGAGCTTTAATCTCCTCAAATGACTGGGGAACTAACAGAACTACTTGGGATGGATTCAAGATTGGTTTAGATCTTGATATGGCTGACGTAACAGTTGGTTATGCTTCTAACAACATGGGAGGTGCTGACTCAAATGGTGTAGCAGATGGTAGTAATGGAAACATGTACCTAAATGCAGGTGGTGAGTTTTCAGGATGGGATGTTAACTTAGTTTACATGACTACAACTACAGATGGTGAGTCTGGAGAAAATGCTGCAACTGGAATTGATATTAGTGGTGAAGTAATGGGAGCTGGAATATCTGCTTCTATGAACTCTGACTTTGGTGGAAATGACATGAGAGTTATCGGATTAACCTATGCTATCAATGATGATATGGGTGTTCATGCTTCACAAACAGTTTATGGTGAAGATGCTGATTTTCATATGGCAGGTACTAACATGGATGGTTCATGGGATGCAACTGGAAACATGGGTTATTTAGACGCTGGAGATGAGATGTTATCTTACGGGTTATCTTATAAAATGTCTGGAATCTCTTTAGGAGCAACTATGCATTCTGTAACAAACTCTTTAAACGATGATTATGAAAGAGCTGCTACTGAAATCTCATTAGGATACTCTTTAAATGACAATGCTGGTTTAAGCTTATCAATGGTAAATGATAATAACGGTACTGACACAGATACAAAGTACATGTATGTAACTCTAAACGTAGGTTTATAATACTTCCTCAGTACAATATATTAAAGGGCTGCTTTTTGCAGCCCTTTTTTTATGCGTTAAATCTAGCAATTAACAAATTTATGTGTATAAGTGTAAATAACAATTTGTAGGTAGTAAAAATACCTTTGCTATCTTGCGGCCATTATTAACCATTTAAATATTCAAAAAAATGAAAAAATTATTTTTAACAGGAGTTGTTGCGTTATGTACATTAGTTGCATCAGCTCAATTCATGGTCGTAACCACTTATGATGGAGACCAAGAAGAAAACATGGATAAGATTACTACAAACATAGGAATCGGATACATGGTAAATGACATGATCTCTGTAGGTCTTACTAGTGGCGGTGAAGATGCTACTGGTGAAGATACTTATGACATTTTTGCTCGTTACAACATTGCTCAGGTAGAAGGTGCTTATGCATCATTAACAATGCCTGGTGATGACGCAGAAGACATGAGTATTGGTGTAGGGTTTGCTTTTAATGTATGGAATGGCTTATATGTAGAGCCAAATTATACTATGCCTACTAGTGAAGATGATGAAGGTAACAGAGAAGGGTCATTTAATTTTGGTCTTTCTTACAGATTCTAAGAAATTAAATTATTTAGTAAAAAAGCCAGCTTTTAGCTGGCTTTTTTTATTATCCTAATAATTCTTTTGCTTTTACCAAAGCAGCGGCTATACCAAATGAATTTACTCCACCAGCAGTAGCAAAGAAGGGCTGCCCTCCACCTCCACCTTGTATTTCCTTAGCTATATCTCGTATCATAACTCCTGCATTATAACCTTTAGCGACCACATCATCAGTTAACATAACTGTAAGTAACACTTTTTCGCCCAATTTAGCAGCTAATACCATAACTAAGTTCTCTTCTTTTCTTAATGCAAAAGAAATATTCTTCATGTCCTCAGCTTCCATTTCAACTTCCTGAGCAACAAAACGAACTCCGTTAACCTCAACTGCTGAGTTCAACAAATCATCTTTTACATTACCTGCATTAGCTTTTTTTAGAGTAACGATTTGTTTTTCTAATGTTTTATTAGTTAAGATTAACTTCTCTACTCCTTTCTTTAAATCTTTATTCTTAACCAATCTAGCAATTTCATTCAATAAACTCTCTTTATCATTAAGATAATTTAAGGCATTAGCAGCTGTAGTCGCTTCTATTCGTCTAATTCCCGAAGAGATAGAGCCTTCAGAAAGGATTTTAAAAAGCCCTATCTCTCCAGTAGCATTTACATGTGTTCCACCACACAATTCTTTGGAAGTATCGAATTGAATCATACGCACTACATCATCATATTTTTCTCCAAATAACATAATAGCCCCTAAATCCTCAGCTTTTTTAAGTGGCAGATTATTGTGCTCATCTAAAATTGTATTTTTGAGAATTTTAGCATTTACATCTGCCTCTACCTTTTTTAAATCAGCTTTTTCTATTTGTGAAAAATGAGTAAAATCAAAACGCAAATAACTCGGATTTACTAAAGATCCTTTTTGAGCTACATGTTCTCCTAAAATAGTTCGCAAACTTTCGTGCAATAAATGAGTTGCAGTATGATTTCTTGCAGATGCTTTTCTATCAATTGCATTTACTTTTGCAAAAAATTTTGCATTAACATCATTTGGCAATTCATTAGCAAAATGAACAATTAACTTGTTTTCCATCTTAGTGTCAACAATTGCAATGCTTTCATTTGTGTTTTTAATCATGCCCGTATCACCAACTTGCCCTCCTCCTTCAGGGTAAAATGGTGTTAAATTAAACACCACCTGATATTGGTTTGCCTCTTTTGAAGTTACTTCTCTGTATCTTGTAATCTTAACTTCAGTTTCTAAATTTTTATAGCCAACAAATTCTTCTTTTTCATCTTCTATCAGCACAGTCCAATCGCCTTTCTCAATTTTACCCGCTTGCCTTGACCTGTCTTTTTGCTCTTGCATAGCATCATCAAATTCCTCTTGACTAAAACATAAGTTTTGTTCACTTAAAATAAGAGCTGTTAAATCAGCAGGAAAACCATAAGTATCATAAAGTTCAAAAACTTGCTTTCCTGATATATCTCCTTTTGCATTTTTAGTGATTTGTTCTATCCTTTTTAAGCCATCTTCAAGAGTTCGTAAGAACGATTCTTCTTCCTCTTTTACTACTTTTTGTATCAAATCTTTTTGAGCTTTTAATTCCTCAAACTGCTCTCCCATTTGATTAACAAGTACAGTAACTACTTCATACATAAATGAAGTTTTAAGGTTTAAGAAAGTATAAGCATACCTAACTGCTCTTCTTAAAATCCTTCTAATAACATAACCTGCTTTTACATTTGATGGTAATTGTCCGTCAGCAATTGAAAATGAAATTGCTCTTATATGATCTGCAATAACTCGCATTGCAATGTCCTGTTTTTCACTTTCTCCATATTTAAGTCCTGCAGTTTTAGCAATTGCTTGAATTATTGGCTGAAAAATATCAGTATCATAATTTGACTTCACTCCTTGCATTATCATAGCAAGCCTTTCAAATCCCATTCCAGTATCAACATGAGAATTTGGTAATGGCTTTAAATTTCCATCAGAAAATCTATTGTATTGCATAAATACCAAATTCCAGATTTCAATAACTTGAGGATGGTCTTCATTTACTAAATTGGCAGCACTAACTTTTGCTCTTTCTTCATTATTTCTATTGTCAAAATGGATTTCAGAACAAGGTCCACATGGTCCTGTCTCTCCCATTTCCCAAAAGTTGTCCTTTTTATTTCCAGTTAAAATTCTGTCTTGAGGAAGGTGGTTCTTCCAACTATTAAATGCTTCATTATCCTTTTCTAACCCATCTTCTTTTGCTCCTTCAAAAACAGTAACATATAGCCTATCTTTATCAAGCTCACAAACTTCAGTTAAAAATTCCCAAGCCCAATTTATTGCATCTTCTTTAAAGTAATCACCAAAACTCCAACTCCCCAGCATTTCAAACATTGTATGATGGTAAGTATCATGACCTACTTCCTCCAAATCATTATGCTTACCCGAAACCCTCAAACATCTTTGAGAATTTGCTATTCTTAAATCTTTAGGATCAAAATCTCCTAAAAAGATATCTTTAAATTGGTTCATGCCTGCATTTGTAAACATTAATGTAGGATCATTTTTTACTACCATAGGTGCTGATGAAACGATTTTATGTTGCTTTGATTTAAAGAAATCTAAATATAGCGCTCTGAGTGTATTGGCTTTCATTTTCTGTGGTTAATTTAACAATTCACAATAAGTTGTTAGAAATCAGCAGTATTTCATGCTTTATCTAATGCAAAATAAGTAAATTTGCGCAATAATTTTAAGATGGCTAAGGTAAAATATTATTATGATACTAAAACACTAAGTTACAAACGAATTGAACTTAGTAGTTTAAATAAGTTAAAACAAATGTTTTACTTACTGATGGGGAGTGCATTTTTAGGACTTGTAATGATTTTGGTTTTCTTTCAATTTTTTGATAGCCCTAAAGAAAAAACTCTTAATAGAGAGATTGTACAACTTACCACTCAATTTGATTTAGTGCAAGATAAGTTGTCACAAGTTGAACTTGTTCTTGATGATATTCAAAAGAGAGATGACAATATTTACAGAGTAATTTTTGAAGCAGATCCAATTCCATCTTCAATCAGAAAGGCTGGGTATGGTGGCGTAAATAGATATCAAAAACTAAATGGATTTAAAAATACTGAACTAGTAGTTGAAACGAGTAAGAAACTTGATCAGATCACTAAACAACTTTATATTCAATCAAAATCCTTTGACGACATTATTGAATTAGCAAAAAATAAAACCGATATGCTTGCTGCTATTCCTGCCATACAACCAGTTTCAAATAAAGATTTAAGCCGAATGGCAAGTGGGTATGGGTACAGAATTCATCCTATTTATAAAACTAGAAAAATGCATGCTGGCATGGATTTTTCAGCAAAAACAGGAACACCAATTTATGCCACAGGTGATGGTACAATACATAAAGTAAGAAGAAGTAGAAAGGGCTACGGAAATCATGTGGTTATTAATCATGGTTATGGCTACAAAACGCTTTACGCACACATGAGTAAATACATTGTAAAAAAAGGTCAGCTAGTAAAAAGAGGAGAGGTAATTGGATATGTAGGAAGTACCGGGACGTCAGTTGCACCTCACCTACATTATGAAGTTCATAAAGATGGAAGAAAAATAAATCCTGTTAACTTCTACTACAATGATTTAAATCCTGATGAGTATGAAAAGATGTTAGAAATTTCTTCGCAAAATAATCAATCTTTTGACTAATGGATTTTAAAAATTTACAAAAAGAAAAACTATTTTACAAGATAGGTGAGGTTGCTAAGATGTTTGAAATGAATATTTCTGCTATCCGGTTTTGGGAGAAAGAATTTAATATTTTAACACCAAAAAAGAATAAAAAAGGAAACAGGTTATTTACTCCAAAAGACATAAAAAACCTTCAAATTATTTACCATTTAATAAAAGAAAGAGGATTTACTTTGGAAGGTGCTAAAATGAAACTTAAAGAAAATAAAGAAGATACAATTGACAATATTGAAATTGTAAATCACCTAAAAGATATCAGAGGGTTTTTAGTAAACTTGAGAGAACAACTCTAGTAATACTTCTTGTCAATCAGATAGTTCTGAACATAATCCTTTACTCCATCTTCTAAATTAGTAAAGGATTTTTTATAACCCACAGTTTTTAATTTTTGCATACTTGCCTGTGTAAAATACTGGTATTTATATCTAATATCAATGGGAGTAGCTATATAAGAAATGTTACTTTTGATATTCATAGCAGAGAAAGTGGCCTCAACCAAATCTTTAAAAGTTCTTGCTTTACCACTTCCAAGATTATAAATTCCACTTTGCTTTTTGCTCTCCATCATAAAAGCCAAAACTTCAACTACATCCTTTACATAAACAAAATCACGTAATTGTTCCCCATCTTTATATTTAGGATTATGCGATTTAAAAAGTTTCATTCCATTAGTAATGGAAATTTGATTTACAGCATGTGAAATTACGGAAGCCATTCTGCCTTTATGAAATTCATTAGGCCCATAAACATTAAAAAACTTAAACCCTGCCCAAAATAGTGGGGTTGACTTTTGTTTTAAAGCCCATTTATCAAAGTCATTTTTTGATTCCCCATAAGGATTTAATGGAACCAAATCATCAATAATATCATGATTATCATCAAACCCAGACTCTCCCATTCCATAAGTAGCTGCTGAAGAAGCGTACACAAAAGGGATGCTATTGTCAGCACAAATATTCCATATGTCTTTAGTATAATTTAGGTTCAACTCATTAAATATTTCAACATTAAGCTCTGTAGTATCAGTTCTAGCACCAATATGATAAAATTCAGAAACTGATTCAGCATTTTTCATGAACCACTCTATGAATTCTGAACGATCAATCTGTTGATTAAATTGCTTATTATATAGATTTTTATTTTTCTCATCATTTGAAAAATCATCAACCAAAATTAAGTTTGATTTGTCTAATGAATTTAGCTTACCAACTAAAACCGATCCAATAAAACCTGCTGCACCTGTAACAATAATCATAATGCAAAAATACATTAAAAAACTATACATTTGCCTTGATGGACGAAACACAAAAAAAGGAGATACATAAAAAACTATTGCTCGAAATTGACAATACTCAAAAAAAGATAGCCGAGTTTACTGTACTTTGTAAGCCCATTGCACCTGAAAATTCAATTGGGAGGATTTCTCGCATGGATGCTATCAATAATAAAAGTGTAGTTGAAGCAGCTCTTAGGCAAGCAGAAAATAAAATGCAGCAACTACACGTTATGCAATACAAAATTAAAAATGCTGATTTCGGTATATGTAATAAATGTAAACAAAATATTCCCTTGGGGAGATTAATGATTCGTCCACACAGTAAATTCTGTGTGAATTGTGCACAATAAAATGTATTTTTGCAACTATGAAAGCATTGCAACTAATTTTTAGATATATCAAGTATTTTTTAATAGCAAAAACAAAACACAGTGCGCAAGCTCCGTTTTTATATGAGTTTATCACAATTGTTCTTAATAAAAAATCTGATGATCAAAACTGTAAAAATATTGAGCAGTTAAGAAGGGATTTGTGCAAATCAGATGATACAGTAAAAATTACTGATTTTGGAGCAGGAAGCCATGTTAATAATAATAAAATAAGAAAAATTAAAGATGTAGCAAAGAATTCTGCTAAGAATTCAAAATTTGGAAAACTACTTTACAGAATAACTCAGTTTTATAAACCAAAAAATATTTTAGAACTAGGAACATCACTAGGTATAAGCACGCTTTATTTAGCAAAAGCAATTAAAGAATCTCAAGTTCATACTTTGGAAGGCTGCCCTGAAACAGCAAAAGTCGCACAACAAAATTTTAAGAAATTAAATGCGAAGAACACATCTATCACTTTAGGAGATTTCAATAACACACTAGAGAGTAAACTTGAAGAAATTAAAACTTTAGATTTAGCTTTTATTGATGGAAATCATCAAGAAAAAACAACTATTAATTATTTTGAAAAGTGCTTGAAATACTCTAACAATGACACCATTTTTATATTTGATGATGTACACTGGTCAGAGGGAATGGAGAATGCTTGGAATTACATTAAGACGCACCAAAAAACTACATTAACGATTGATTTATTTTTTGTTGGAGTAGTTTTTTTAAAATCAGAATTAAGCAAAGAAAATTTTATAATTAAATTCTAAATCATGAAAATTTACACTAAAAAGGGAGATAAAGGAAAAACACAATTACTTGGTGGAAGTATAGTTGACAAAGATCATGTAAAATTAGAGTGTTATGGAACAATTGATGAACTCAACTCATTCATTGGGAATATTTATGATCAAGAATTAAAAGAATTCCATAAAGCAATTTTACTAAATATTCAAAATCAACTTTTCAATTTAGGTTCTGTTATTTCATTTGACGGAAAAAAGGATAAAATTAAATTGCCCAATATTACAGCCAAAAACATTGAAATGTTGGAAAAAGCAATAGATAAAATGGAGTTAACATTACCAATGTTACAGAATTTTATTCTTCCTTCTGGGCACCCTACTACATCTAAATGCCATATTGCACGAACAGTTTGCAGGAGAGCTGAGCGTAATTTAGTTGCTCTAAGTAAAACATCAGAAATTAACAACTTACATCTTCAATATTTAAACAGATTATCAGATTATTTATTTGTTTTATCAAGAGCTGTTTTAAAAGAAAATAATGCAGAAGAAATTGAATGGGAAAAAGATTAACAATTTAAGCCTCAATTCAATAAAACATATATTTTTGCAAAAGATTTAAAAAATAAGAAATGTATTGGACTTTAGAACTAGCGTCAAAACTAGAAGATGCACCATGGCCAGCAACAAAAGATGAATTAGTTGATTTTGCAATAAGATCAGGAGCGCCGATGGAAGTAGTTGAAAATTTGCAAGAATTGGTAGAAGAAGAGGTAGGGATGCAATGGGACACTATTGAAGATATTTGGCCCGATTATCCAACAAAAGATGACTTCTTCTTTAATGAAGATGAGTATTAATAAAAAAGGTCGAATTCGACCTTTTTTTATTTTGTATACTCTTGTAAAAAATTAACTTTACTCCGTTAAATTAAAAAACACAAATGGCAGGTTTATTAGGCATATTAGGTAAATTATTCGGGAACAAATACGATAAGGATGTTAAGGAAATAACTCCTTTAGTAGATAAGATTAATGAGGAGTTTTCTAAATTAAGTTCTTTATCAAATAATGAATTAAGAGAAAAAACTACTGATTTTAAAAAACAGATCTCTGATTTTATTAGTGAAGAAAAATCTAAGATTGAAACTCTAAAAGAGAAATCAAACCTTTCCGAAACTAAAACTGAAGAAAAAGAAGAGCTTTATAAAGAAATTGATGCACTAGAAAAAACAGTAATTGATAAAATAGAAAAAATTCTAAATACAGTTTTACCACAAGCCTTTGCAGTTGTAAAAGAAACTGCAAAAAGATTTGCAGAAAATAAAAGCATTGATGTAACTGCAAACAAAAATGACACAGAATTAGCTGCTACAAAAGATTTTGTAAGCATTAATGGAGATACTGCAACTTATCAAACAACTTGGGATGCGGCAGGAACTGAGATCAAATGGGACATGATACATTATGATGTTCAGTTAATTGGAGGGATTGTTTTGCATCAAGGAAAAATTGCTGAGATGCAAACTGGTGAAGGGAAAACTTTATCCGCAACACTTCCAATTTATTTAAATGCACTTACTGGATTAGGAGTACATCTAGTAACTGTAAATAATTACCTAGCAAAAAGGGATGCTCTTTGGATGGGACCATTATTCCAATTTCATGGATTAAGCATAGATTGTATTGACAATCATCAACCTAATTCTGATGAGAGAAGAAAAGCCTATCTATCTGATATTACTTACGGCACAAATAACGAATTTGGTTTTGATTATCTAAGAGATAATATGGCAAAACGCCCTGAAGATTTAGTACAAAGAAAATTGCATTATTCTATTGTTGATGAAGTGGATTCTGTTCTTATTGATGATGCAAGAACACCTCTTATTATTTCAGGGCCTACACCACAAGGAGATAAACACGAATTTAACGAATACAAACATAAGGTTGATCAACTTGTAAATGCACAAAGAAAATTTATTAATATAGTAATTTCTGATGCTAAAAAACTGTTAAAAGATGGTGATTCAGAAAAAGGAGGACTTAATCTTTTAAGAGCTTTTAGAGGACTGCCTAGAAATAAAGCACTTATTAAGTTTTTATCAGAAGATGGAGTAAGAGCACAATTGCAAAAAACTGAAAATTACTACATGCAAGACCAAAATAAGGAAATGCATCTAGTTGATGAAGAGCTCTTTTTTGTAATTGATGAGAAATCTAACTCTATTGAATTAACTGAAAAAGGATTGGAGTTAATGACTAGCTCTACTGAGAATAAAGACTTTTTTATTCTTCCTGATGTTGGTGGAAATATTGCTGAAATTGATAAATCAGCTCAATCAGACATTGAAAAAGCTACAGCTAAAGATGATGTATTAAGAGATTTTGCAATAAAAAGTGAAAGGGTACATACAATTAATCAATTACTAAAAGCATACACTCTTTTTGAAAAAGATGTTGAGTATGTTGTGATGGATAACAAAGTAAAAATTGTTGATGAGCAAACCGGTCGTATCATGGATGGTAGAAGATATTCTGATGGGCTTCACCAAGCGATAGAAGCAAAAGAAAGCGTGAAAATTGAAGCGGCCACACAAACTTACGCAACAGTTACACTTCAAAACTATTTCAGAATGTATAATAAGATTGCTGGAATGACTGGTACTGCTGAAACTGAAGCGGGCGAATTCTGGGAAATCTACAAACTAGATGTAGTTGCAATACCTACAAACAGACCAATTCAAAGAGATGATAAAGATGATTTGGTATACAAAACAAACAGAGAAAAATACAATGCTGTAATTGAAGATATTGTAACATTAACTGAGCAAGGAAGACCAATTTTAGTTGGTACCACATCAGTTGAAATATCAGAATTACTAAGCACAATACTTAGGAGAAGAGGTATTAAGCACAATGTTCTGAATGCAAAAATGCATCAAAGAGAAGCCGACATTGTAGCTGAAGCCGGTAACAAATCAGCAGTTACAATTGCAACAAATATGGCTGGTAGGGGTACCGATATTAAACTTTCTGATGAAGTAAAAGCTGCTGGAGGATTAGCAATTATTGGTACTGAAAGACACGATTCAAGAAGGGTAGACAGACAGCTAAGAGGTAGAGCTGGTAGGCAAGGAGATCCAGGTTCATCTCAATTCTATGTTTCTTTGGAAGATAAGTTGATGCGACTTTTCGGATCAGAAAGAATTGCAAAATTAATGGACAGAATGGGACTTGAAGAAGGTGAAGTTATTCAGCATTCTATGGTAAGTAAATCCATTGAAAGAGCGCAAAAGAAAGTTGAAGAAAATAACTTTGGAACAAGAAAAAGATTATTGGAGTATGATGATGTAATGAATCAACAAAGAGAGGTAATCTATAAGAAAAGAAGGCATGCTTTGCATGGAGATAGACTATCGCTTGATGTTTCGAATATGATTTATGATACTTGTGAAAGTATTGTTGAAGAACTACATGAGGCAAAAGATTATGGTACTTTTAAGTTAGATTTAATCAGACTATTAGCTACTGAAAGTACAATTACTAAAACAGAATTTGCTGATTTATCATCACAAGAGATTACAGAGAAAGTATATGAAAATTGTTATAGTTCATATCAAAATAAATCTACTTCAATTGCAAGGCAAGCTTACCCAGTAATTAAAGATGTGTACGAAAATCAGTCTGCAACTTATGAGAACATAGTTATTCCTTTTACTGATGGATTAAAAACTTTGCAAGTAGTAACTAACCTTAAAGAAGCACATGAATCAGAAGGGGGGAATATTGCAGAAGCAATTGAAAAAAGTGTAACGCTTGCTATAATTGATGATATTTGGAAAGAGCATTTGCGGGAAATGGATGACTTGAAGCAAGCTGTACAAACAGCAAGTTATGAGCAGAAAGATCCGCTTTTAATTTACAAATTTGAATCCTTCAATTTATTTAAAGCATTGATTGATAAAGTAAATAAAGATATTGTTTCTTTCTTAATTAAGGCTGGTTTACCTACAAAATCATCTGTACAAGAAGATAAGCATAAGGTCGAAAACCACCAAACTAGCCGACAAGAAAATACAGGAAATACACCACAGCAAGCAGGGAAACCTAAGCCAAAAGCACAACCGGTAAGAGCAGAAGAAAAGGTAGAGCGTAATGCCCCTTGCCCATGTGGAAGTGGTAAGAAATTTAAGAAATGTCACGGGAGGTAAAAAGGTGAAGAATATAATCAGACATCTGTTTTATTTTACCTTATTTCTAAATATTAACGCTTGTAAAACCTATACAATTCTACCACATATTAGTGATATCCCAAAAGAAGATTTTGATGGAAAATTATCGGTAGAACTTCCAGATTATTCAAAAATAAACTATTGGGTAGAACATCCAAAAAAGAAAAAACATTATGCTAGTTTACCAAAAAAATACCTAGACACCTTAAACAAAGAAAATCCTAAAATAGATGCTTTCTTTATCCACCCTACTCTTTATTTAAAAGGGAATAGCTGGAATGCAGATATAAATGACAAAAAACTAAATAAGGAAATTGGAAATACAGCTATACAAAATCAAGCAAGTGTTTTCTTAGGAATTGCAAATATTTATGCGCCACATTACAGACAGATGCATATTCAATCTTATTACGATTTAAAAAATGGATTACAAGCCTTTGAGGTTGCCTATTCGGATGTAAAAAATGCATTTATTTATTATTGGAGAAATTACAATAAAGGAAATAAATTTATAATTGCCGGACATAGTCAGGGCACCAATCATGCAGAAAGATTATTAAAGGAAATAATTCTTGAAAATGACAGTATGAGAAGCCTACTACTTCTTAGTTATCTTCCAGGAATGCCAATCAAACAATTCCATAAAGACTTACCCACTTGCAGCTCTCCTAATCAATTGGATTGCTTTCTTTCTTGGCGTACGTTAGCAGAAGGGTATTTTCCAAAAGACTGGGAAGTTTCTGACAGTATTTCATGTGTAAATCCTATCAGTTGGGAAATAGACAGCTTGGTGTCTGAAAATGAAAATCACTTAGGAATTCTTTTCCAAAACCATAAGATCTATTATCCAAAATCGATAGCGGCATACAATCATAATGGAGTGGTTTGGATAAAACCCATAAAAATTCCTTTTGCCCGTTTTTACCGCATGAAAAACTATCATATTGCTGATTATAATTTATATTGGATAAATATTAGAAACAACCTAAGATACCGATTAAAAGAAAATGGACTCAACTAATAAAAAAAGATGCAACTGGCCTAAAAATGACGCACTCTATATTAAATATCATGACAAAGAATGGGGTGTACCCGTTTATGAAGATGCCAAGATATTTGAGTTTCTACTCTTAGAAACCTTTCAAGCAGGGTTAAGTTGGATAACGATACTTAGAAGAAGAGAAAACTTTCGTACTGCTTTTGATAATTTTGACTATCAAAAAATTGCTAATTACTCTGATGAAAAATTAGCTGTATTAAAGTTAGATACTAAAATTATTAGAAATACCTTAAAAATAAAAGCAGCCAAAACAAATGCTATTGCTTTTATAGAAGTACAAAAAGAGTATGGCACTTTTAGTAAATACCTCTGGGGATTTGTAGATGGCATCCCCGTACAAAATAACTTTACAAGCATAAGTGAAATACCTGCCAACACTGCTTTATCCGATAAAATAAGTATGGATCTAAAAAGTAGAGGGTTTAAGTTTGTAGGCTCAACTATTGTTTATGCTCACATGCAAGCTATGGGCATGGTAAATGACCACACTGTTGATTGTTTTAGGTATACAGTATAGCCATCATCTAATAAGCTATATAAATTATGAGATGTGCCACTTAAGTCTGTTAGAGTAAAATCTGGAGCTAATGATCCATCAGGTAATTGCGCTTGTGAATTGTTAAAAAAGTATAAAGCAACAATTAAAAGTAGTAGAATTCTTTTCATAATAATTATTTATTTTTTGCAAATGTATAAACTATAAATAAAATAATTAGTACTATTAATTGAAAAAAAATGTCGCGCAGCAGTAATAAAACCAACACTTATTTCACTATTTATTCTTCTTTTTCATTGCATCTACTGCCAACAAACTACTTTGAATTTGCATTTGTAAGTCCCCCACATTATCAGGAGAGTATGGCATGAATATAGTGCTTGTATTATTTTCAGATAGCTTAGCTACTGTTTCATAATGCTGAGTCATAAATAACATATTCATCACATCCTGACTAGTAACATGGTCCTCCATAGCCAACTTTACCTCAGCTACTGATTCCTTCAGTCCATTAGCAATTGCTATTCTTTGTAATGCTATTCCCTCTCCTGCTAAACGCTTGCTTTCTGCATCTGCTTCTGCTGCTGCAACTACTCTAATTTTAGCTGCTTCAGCTTCCTCTTTTGCAGCTTCTTTCATACGCTTAGCAGCATTTATCTCATTCATAGATTGCTTCACTTTTGCATCAGGATCAATATCCGTTACTAAAGCTTTTATAAAATCAAAACCAAACTGCCTCATTGTATCTGAAAGTTCTGTTTTTACTGCTAATGCAATTTTTTCTTTCTCAGCAAATACATCATCCAACTCCATCATAGGCACTTCCGAACGAATAGAATCAAATACATAAGATTGAATTTGTTGTTCAGGGTTATTTAACTCATAAAAAGAATCTTTTACCCCCTCTAATGCATCAATAACAAAAAACTGAACTGAAACTACTATTCTTACAAATACATCATCCTTAGTTTTGGTTTCCACCTCAACAGGTAATTCTCTAACTCTTAAATTTACTGTGCCTACTATTCTATCAATAAAAGGGATTTTAAAATGTAACCCTGCTTTTGATACTTTATTGAATTTTCCAAGCCTTTCAATAATTACAGCATGCTTTTGCTTTACCATATACAGAGCTCCTTTAAGCAAGAAAAGAGCAACAACAATATAAACTATGTTGCTGAATATAAGATTTGTATCCATTTTAAAATGTTTTAAATTAGTAGCTCAAATATAGTGAAAATAAGGATATAAAATAAAAATTACTTCGGCTCCTTACGTTTTATTTCAAATATCTAAAATCATGATTATTTTTAATTTTCTGTAGCGATTCATAAATCAATCGTATTACATTTTCTACATCATCCTTATGTACACTCTCAACTGTAGTGTGCATATACCTTAGTGCAAGTGATATTAATGAAGAAGCCACCCCACCAGTTGAATAAGCAAAAGCATCAGTGTCAGTACCTGTAGCACGAGAAGCTGCCGCTCTTTGGAAAGGAATCTTATTCTTTTCAGCTGCAGTAATAATTAGTTCTAATAAATTGTTTTGCACTGCCGGACCATACGTCAATACCGGACCTGCACCACATTTAGTATCACCTTGCTTAATTTTATTTATCATTGGTGTATCTGTATCATGGCACACATCAGTTACAATCGCCACATCAGGCCTTATCGTATCCACAATCATTTGCGCACCTCTAAGCCCAACCTCTTCCTGTACAGAGTTGGTAATGTACAGTCCGAATGGTAATGTTACGTTATTTTCTTTTAGTAAACGTGCCACCTCAGCAATCATAAAGCCACCAATACGATTATCCAAAGCCCTACCTACATAAAAATTCTTGTTCAAAATCATGAACTCATCTTCGTAAGTAACCACACAACCAACATGAATTCCTAATTCCTCCACTTCTTCTTTTGATGCACAACCACAATCCAAAAAGATATTATCAAGCTTTGGGGATTTTTCAGTTCCTGCAGTTCTGGTATGGATAGCTGGCCAACCAAATACAGCTTTTACCATTCCTTTTTTAGTATGGATATTTACTCTTTTAGAAGGTGCAATCTGATGATCAGAACCTCCATTTCTTCTTAAATAAATATACCCCTCTTTAGTAATATAATGAACAAACCAGGATATCTCATCAGCATGAGCTTCAATCACAACTTTATATTTTGCTTCAGGATTTATTACCCCAACTACTGTACCATAAGTATCTACAAAATGCTCATCAATATATGGTGAAATATAATCCAACCACATTTTCTGGCCACCACTTTCAAAGCCTGTAGGTGATGGATTATTTAAATATTTTTCTAAAAAAGCCTCTGACTTTTTAGTAATAATTTTCTTTTTTGCCATATTTTTAATTTTTGAATTCTTTGAGTCCTCTATTTAACCAATCCGTAAACAGTTCAACACTACCATAATCCTGATAATTAGCTGGCTCAACCATTTGCTCTTCATTATGATTTAGAAATACATAATACGGCTGAGAATTAGTGCCATAAGTATTGGCTTGCAATACCATCCATTTATCTCCAGTAGTTTTCACTTTTTTAGTTTTACCCGCAAGTGTAGTTTCATATTTATCACTTTCAGGAAGCTCTTCTCTTTCATCAACATGAAGAGAAATAAGCACAACATCACTAGAGAGCATACTTTTTACATTTTCATCCGACCAAACTTGCTCTTCCATTTTTCTGCAATTTACGCAAGCCCAACCTGTAAAATCAACAATAACTGGTAAACCAACTTTTTTAGCATGTGCCATCCCTTCATCATAATCATGGAAAACCATAATTCCTTGAGGGCCTAAATGCTGACCATCTTCCTCATGAACATTTGAAACAACCCCACCTCCTTGAGAATTTCCTACTCCAAATGGCGATTCACTATATTGCATTGGAGGCGGAAATGCATTAATAATTTTTAAAGGTGCTCCCCATAAACCTGGAATCATGTATAAAGTTAAAGTCCCTGTTAAAATTGCAACACTCAAACGACCTACCGAAATGTGTTTTAAATCCGAATCATGAGCAAATTTTAAGAAGCCTAAAAGGTACATAGTCAACAGCCCGAAAATCATAATCCAAATTGCAATAAATAACTCACGCTCCAACCAATGTGTTTGCATTACTAAATCAGCATTAGATAAGAATTTAAAAGCTAAAGCGATTTCTAGAAATCCTAAGGTTACTTTTACCGAATTTAACCACCCACCTGATTGTGGCAAAGAATTTAACCATCCTGGGAAAGCTGCAAATAATGCAAATGGCAATGCTATAGCTAATGAAAAACCTAACATACCAATTATTGGGCCCATATAACCTCCTGTAGCGGCTTCAACTAATAATGTCCCAACAATAGGACCAGTACATGAGAATGAAACCAATGCTAAAGTAAATGCCATAAAAAAGATACCAATCAAGCCACCTTTCCCTTCTGCCTCTACAGATTTATTTGTCCAAGATGCAGGTAATTGAATTTCAAAAGCACCTAAAAAAGAGGCTCCAAAAATTATTAATAATAGAAAGAACCCAATATTAAAATACACATTAGTTGCCATATTATTTAAGGAATCTGCTCCAAAAATTGATGAAACTCCAACCCCTAAAGCAACATATATTACTATTATTGAAAGTCCATAAATAATAGCATTTGCAATTCCTTTTGCTTTTGTTTTTGATTGCTTAGTAAAAAACGAAACTGTCATAGGAATCATCGGGAAAACACAAGGTGTTAGAAGCGCTGCAAAACCACTAAGAAAAGCAATAAAGAATAAAGCCCACATACTTTTTCCTTCTTTTTGCTCAGAAGAACCTTTCGTATCAGACACAGAATCTCCTCCATCAACTCCTTTTATATCAAAAGAGAATTCTACTTCTTCTGGAGGCAAACATTGTGCCTCATCACAAACCATAAAATAAACATTTCCAACTAATTTAAAGTCAGTAGCAGAAGTAACTTTTATTTTCTGAGTAAAAATAGCTTCTTTCCCAAAGTACTTCAATACCATATCAAAGTTTGGATCGAATTCTTCTAAAGACTCCCCCTCTTGCATATTACTTACTAACTCAAAACCATCATTTTTTGTAAAAGTAAATTCAGTTGGGACAGGCCCATCATCCTCTATGTGCTGAGAATATAAATGCCAATGATCTTCAATACTAGCTTTAAATTGTAATTCTATTTCAGCATCAGAAAGTTGTGTTTGAGAGAATTCCCATTCTACTGGATTAAAGATTTGTGCAGAAACAACTACACTCATTAATGTAAATAATACGACTGATAATCTTTTCATTATTTGTTTAACTTGATATTTATTACTCTTGCTAACTCTTCTGCTTTTTGACTCCCAATAAGATAGACTAATCCATCTTTATCAATCAATTCAACAGCATCAACTCCTCTTGTGTAAAAACGAATTGTTCCTTTTAAATGCAGATTATAAACGGAACGATTCAAGAAATATTTGCTATATTTTACTTTTTTAACAGATATAATACTAGCTGTGTTTATCTTAACTTTTCTAGATGTCCAAAGTCCATCTAAAATAATACTGCCATTTATTACTTTAGTTTCAAAATGTAAAATGAAAAAAAATAACATTGAAATTACCATAATCCCAATTCCAATAAAGAAGTACAACTCACCTGCTTTATCATGGTTTTCAAGCCAATAATAAGCAATAAAACAAAAAATTGCCAAAGATATTCTTCTTGCCAAGGACATTTTATTAAGTCCCAAATACTGCTTTTCTATAAAATCAAATTCTGACATTTATTTGTCTTTTAAAATTTCTGCAATGTACACATTTTTTGTCTGAGTAGTAATCTTAAATCTATCATCAATTCTATCTCCAACAATCCAAATAATATCATCAGCAGAACACAGTATCCATTGTTGTTGTTTTGCAATAAGAGAATATTTATTATCAATAAAAAAATCACTTACCTTTTTAAAAGTTGGCATTCCAAGTGGCATGAATTTATCACCTTGTTTCCATTTTCTTAAAACTAAAGGGAATTTCAACTTATCAAAATCAAGTTTTGCTATAACACGATCTTTTACTACTTTTCTGTCAGTTGATTTTGATAATTCCATAGTAAATGGAGTACTGATCTTATGCTGATTTTCTAAGATCTCAAAAGATAAATTCTCTTTTGAAATTTTAAAGATAAAAATATATTCTCGATCAATATTTAATTGATAATTTTTTGAAAAAAATTGTTTTCCACTTTGAGTATTTAATGCTTTAATAATTTGATTAACTTCTGAAAATCCATACGGGTTTAAAAACTCATATAAATAAATGTTGAGAGGGTTTAATTTTTGTACATCTGTAATTTTTAATTTGAAAATTCCATTTTCATTTTGCACAATCTTCTTTCTTTTACTTTCAATTTGTTCTTCAAAAACTTGAAAAACTCCTTCTAAAATTTCTATTTCGTTACTTATTGTTTTCTGAATACTTGGGTTTATTTCAGTCAATAATGGGATCAACTCATATCTAATTTTATTCCTTAAATATTTTACTGTTTTATTAGAACTATCTTCTCTAAAACTTTGCTTAAAAGCTAATAAATAAGTTTCAATCTCAAGACGACTAACACATAATAAAGGCCTGATTATATTATTGTTTTTGGGCTTAATCCCAAGCAAGCCTTTCAACCCACTTCCTCTAGTTAGGTTTATAAAAAAAGTCTCTACATCATCATTCTTATGATGACCAACTGCAATATAATTTAAATTATTGTCAACTAATAATTCATTAAACCATTTATAACGCAAATCTCTGGCAGCCACCTGAATTGAAACTTTATTTCCGTTAGCATATTTTTCTGTGTCAAAAGATTTTAAATGCAACCTAACTCCAAAGTTATCTGCTAATTGTTTCACAAATTCCTCATCATTATCTGATTCTTCACCTCTTAAATTAAAATTACAGTGAGCAAGCTCTATATCATAACCAAGTTCTTTTAGACAAAGAAATAAAGCAACACTATCAGCACCACCACTAATAGCAATCAACAGCTTATCATCTCTTTGACAAAGTAACTTTTTATCAATAAATTTACTTACTATATTAATCATCTATATTAAAATTTAATGCCTCAAATAAGGGTTTTGCTTTTATCAAGCATTCTTCATATTCTTCCAATGAATCTGATTTTATAGTAATTGCACCACCTACTCCAATAGATAAATATTCGTTAGCCAAATTATACAAAATTGTTCTGATAACAACGCTAAAATCAAAATCTCCTTCTGGTGTAATATAGCCAACCGCTCCAGAAAAAATTCCTCTTTTAAAAGTCTCAAACTTTTCAATAAGCTCCATGGATTTCAATTTTGGTGCCCCGGTCATTGAGCCCATTGGGAAAGTAGTACTTAAAACATCTGCAAAATGAATATCCTCAGAAATCTTGGAGCTAATTGTACTAATCATCTGGTGGACTTTTTCAAAAGTATAAATTTTGCAAAGCTCATTAACTTTTACTGATGCTTTTGAAGCAGTAATTGATAAATCATTTCTAACCAAATCAATAATCATTATATTCTCTGAAATATCCTTTTCACTTTTTAACAAATCTTCAATAAGCTTCAAATCTTCAGTTGTACTACCTCCTCTTTTTCTTGTACCTTTAATCGGTTGAGAAATAATTTGTTCTCCAGATTTTTTTATAAACCTTTCAGGGCTTCCTGAAAGTACATATTGTTTTTCTAGCTTCAAAAAAGCTGAAAATGGAGTACTCATTTCCCTATTTATATCTGCAAAAACTAATTCAGGATTAAGTTTAGTCTGCTCTGCATAAAACTCTTGACAATAATTCATTTCATAAATATCACCTTTTTGAATATGTGATTTTATATTTTCAATTTTTTCAATATATGATTCTTTTGTATCTCTTTGATTAAAATTAACTGTTGGGGCTTCACCTTCTAACTTCTGAAAACTGAAAGCTGTTACAAATTTATTACAGTCAACTTTTGATTCAAATGTCTGAATTTCTAACTGATTATCTTTTAATAATAAAACATACTTAGGCTGAAAAAATAATAAATTATTAACTCCAAAAGCATCATGATTTTGTGATTTTAAATTCTCAACCTCATTCTTTAAATCGTATGATAAATAACCAAAAAGCCAATCCTTTTTTATATTGTGATGATTTTTTAAACTTTCAAAAGATTTAGCATTTGATTTTAAAACATCAATCGCACCAACTCCTGCAATAATATCATAATTTATATAATTGAGTGGTAACGGTTGTTTTTTATCAAAACTATTAGAAGTTAAAATGCTAATATATTCATTATCTAAACTCATATTCAGCAATGCTTTTAATAAATTAGTAGCAGTAATATCAGCGTATTTAAATAAATTTCTCACTTTGCAATAATACTAAAAAGCCAACTCATTTTATTTTATATTTTTGAACTATGAAAAAAATACATTTTTTAACGCTAATGTTTCCTATTTTTGTATTTTCTCAAAGCGATACAACTTTCAATACTAAAGGGGAAATTATAAGCATTAATCAGAAGGGAGTTGATAATTTAGTTTCAAAATACAAACAAATTTTAAAGAAAACTGGAGGGGTAGAAGGTTGGAGAATACAACTAATATTTAAAGCCCAAAAAGAAGAAATTCTTCCTTATCAAATAAAATTTACAAATTTATATCCGGAGATTCCTGTCCAAATTGCTTTTGATTCTCCCAACTACAAATTAACTGTTGGAAACTTTAGAACAAGAAATAATGCATTAAAAATAAAGCACCTGATAAGTAAAAACTTTCCTGGTGCTTATCCTGTTCCAATCATTATTGATCCTGATTTGTTAGAGGACTAAATAAGAGTTCTTTTTGTTTCAACCTCAGCATATCCTTCAATAATATCTCCTACTTTAATATCATTAAAGTTTTTGATAGACATACCACATTCGAATCCTGTTCTTACTTCAGCTACATCATCTTTAAATCGTTTTAATGATGATAACTCACCAGTGTAAACAACAACTCCATCACGGATAAGTCTTACACCTGTATTTCTTGATAATGCTCCATCAAGAACCATACAGCCTGCAATTGTTCCTACTTTTGAGATTTTGAATACATCTCTAACTTCAATATTACAAACAATTTGTTCCTCAACATCAGGAGATAACATCCCTTCCATTGCTAATTTCAATTCTTCAATTGCTTTGTAAATAATTGAATATAACCTAATATCAATTTGTTCTGTTTCAGCTAACTTTCTAGCTTGCAATGATGGTCTTACTTGGAATCCAATAATAATTGCATCAGAGGCTGCAGCTAACATTACATCAGATTCAGAAATCTGACCAACTGCTTTTTGGATTATATTTACTTTAATTTCCTCAGTAGATAATTGTTGTAATGAATCAGATAATGCTTCAATTGAACCATCAACATCACCTTTTAAAATCACATTTATCTCTTGGAAATCACCTAAAGCAATTCTTCTTCCAATTTCATCAAGTGTAAGATGTTTCTGAGTTCTTACATTTTGTTCTCTTTGCAATTGACCTCTTCTTGATGCAATCTTTTTTGCTTCTTGCTCACTTTCCATTACATAGAATTCATCTCCAGCAGTTGGTGCACCATCTAAACCTAACAATACAACTGGAGTTGATGGCCCCGCTTCATGCATTGTCTCACCCCTTTCGTTAAGCATTGCTTTAACTTTACCTGAGAATGAACCAGCCAATACATAATCTCCAACTTTTAAAGTTCCTTTCTGAACTAAAATTGTAGATAAATATCCTTTACCTTTATCAAGTGATGCTTCAATAACTGTACCTTGAGCTAATCTATCAGGATTTGCTTTTAAGTCAAGCATTTCAGCTTCTAATAAAATCTTTTCTAAAATTTCTGGAACACCAGTTCCTTCTTTTGCTGATATATCTTGTGACTGATATTTACCCCCCCAATCTTCAACAAGAAGATTCATTTCAGCAAGTTCTCCTTTAATTTTCTCAGGATCTGAAGTTGGTCTATCAATCTTATTAATTGCAAAAATAATTGGGACTCCTGCAGCTTGTGCGTGACTAATTGCCTCTTTAGTTTGAGGCATCACTCTATCATCAGCAGCTACAACTACAACTACAATATCAGTAACTTTTGCACCCCTTGCTCTCATGGCAGTAAATGCCTCATGCCCTGGAGTATCTAGGAATGAAATTTGTTTTCCACTTTCAAGAGTTACTTCATAAGCACCAATATGCTGCGTAATTCCTCCTGATTCACCAGCAATAACATTAGTTTCACGGATGTAATCCATTAATGATGTTTTACCGTGATCAACATGTCCCATAATAGTGATAATAGGAGCTCTTATTTGCATTTGCTCTTCTGAATCTACAATTTCTTCAATTGATTCTTGAACATCAGCGCCTACAAATTCAACTTTAAACCCAAAATCTTCAGCTAACATTTGAATTGTTTCAGCATCAATTCTTTGATTCATTGAAATCATCATTCCAAGACCCATACATGTAGTTACAATCTCATTTACTGAAACATCCATCATCGTTGCTAACTCACTTGCTGTAGCATATTCTGCAATTTTAATTGATCTGTTTTCAGTAGCTTGTTGATTTGTTTCTTCAGCAACATCTCTATGCGCTTGTCTTTTATCTCTTCTGTTTTTAACAGATTTTTTCTTTCCTCTTCCTTGTAATTTTTCTAAAGTTTCTCTTACTCTTTTTTGAGCTTCTTCAGGTGAAATTTCCACTGCTTCTCTTCTTGGCTTTCTTGATTTTTTGAACTTACTAGGATCAACTTTCGCTTTTACTATCCTTACTCTTTTCTTTTTCTCAACCTTTTCAGTATTTTTAAATTGAGATAAATCAATTGTTTTACCAGTAACTTTAACGCCTTTAAGTTTACCAGCAGATGCTTTAATAACTTGATCTACCTTTTTTACAGGAGTTTCTATTTTTGAAGCTTCTTCTTCATTTGGTTCAGTAGCTTTTAGAGTTTCTTTATTAGTAGGCTTATTTTTTGGTTCTAATTCAACTTTACCTAAAACTGTCATGCCTTTTTTAGCAACTTTTGCTTTAAAAATCTCATCCTTTTTAGGAGCTTCTTCTTTCTCAGATTTAATCTTTATTAACTTTACAGCTTCAGCTTCCTTTTTAGCTTTATCCTCAGTTTCTTGCTGTTTAATAATTTCCTCAGCTTTAGCTAATTCTTTTTCTTTGGATACAAGTTCGGCAGATAATTTTGCTTTCTTTTCAGAATCAAACTCACCTAACAAATCCATATAAACATCATGAGAAACTTTAGAAGTTGGTTTTAAATCATCAATCCCCTTAGCTTCTAAAAATGAAAATATCCTATCAATACTTACATTGAATTCTTTTACTAACTTATTTAACCTTACACTTTTTTTATCTGACATAATAGTCTCTACAATTTATTTCTTAATCTTCAAACTCTGAACTTAAAATACTCAGCACTTCATCAACAGTTTCTTTCTCTAAATCAGTTCTTAAAACTAAATCTTTTGATGAGATATCTAAGACACTTTTAGCGGTATCACAACCTATATTTTTAAGAGCATCAATTACCCATTCTTCAATTTCATCAGTGAATTCATCAATCGCAACATCATCATCAAAACTATCTGCATCTCTATAAACATCAAGATCATAACCAGTTAATCTACCTGCTAAATTAATATTATGACCTCCTCTACCAATTGCTAAAGACACTTGGTCAGCATCCATAAATACTGAAGCCCTCATCTTCTCCTCATCTAACTTTACAGATGTAATTTTAGCTGGAGATAATGCTCTACTGATAAGCAGTTGAGTATTTTCAGTAAAATTAACAACATCAATATTTTCATTCTTAAGCTCACGAACAATACCATGAATTCTAGATCCTTTCATCCCTACACAAGCTCCAACTGGATCAATTCTATCATCATATGATTCAACAGCTACTTTTGCCCTCTCGCCTGGTGCACGAACCACTCTTTTAATAGTAATAATTCCATCAAATACTTCAGGAACTTCTTGCTCAAATAATCTCTTAATAAAATCAGGAGCAATACGAGAAAGAACAATATTTGCTTTATTATTTTTCAAATTAACTTCTTTGATAACAGCTCTAACTGACTCTCCTTTTTTAAAGTAATCCTTAGGGATTTGCTCGTCTTTTGGTAATGATAAATCATTCCCTTCATCATCTTGCAAAAGAATTTCATTTCTCCAAATTTGATAAACTTCACCATTAATAATTTCACCAATTCTATCTTCATAACGCTTCATCAACTCATCTCTATGCTGATCAGCAATACGAGCCATTAAATGCTGGCGAATAGAAAGCACTTGTCTTCTTCCAAATTCTGATTCAAAACTAACTTGTTCCGAAACTTCCTCACCAACTTCATAATCATTTTCAATTTTTAAGGCATCTGATAATGAAATTTGTGCAATAGGATTTTCAACTTTTCCATCTGCAACTATCTCTCTGTTTCTCCAGATTTCTAAATCTCCTTTGTCAACATTAATAATAACATCAAAGCTTCCTTCTTCATCATATTTTTTTGCTAATACCGCTTTAAAAACATCTTCCAATATATTCATCATTGTTTCACGGTTAATATTTTTAACCTCTTTAAACTCTGAAAACGATTCAATTAGATTTTCTACTTCCATTTTATTTAAAATTTATTTTAAGTTTAGTTTCTTTTATTTCATTTTGAGGAATTTCTACCTCTTCCAATATATACTCTTTTCTACTTCCTTTTTTCTTTTTTGCCACTTCAAGTGTTAAAATATTATCTTTATAAGAAAGAATAAGTCCTGTTTTACGCTTTCCATTAGTTAGTAAAACTCCAACTTCTTTTCCATTATATTTATGATATTGCTCCTCTACCACGAAAGGATTATCAAGCCCAGCAGAACAAACTGTTAACTCATAATCTTCAACATCTCTATCAAAATGTTCTTCTATATACTTGCTAATAGCAAGGCAATGCTCTACTTGCACTCCTTCTAGTCTGTCAAAGAAAACTGTAATAACATTTGCTGTGTTTAGTTTTACGTCAACAAAAAAACCATCAATTTCTTTTATCTTTGATTCGGCTACTTTTCTTATTTCTTCTTTTGCAATCATATGACTATGTAAAAAAAGAAGAGGCTAACTGCCTCTTCCCTTTTCTTCCTCTATTTTCGGGTGCAAATATAAGGAGATTTATTTAATCTCACAAACTCTTATTGCAGTACTATTCTTTTAGTGATAAATGATTCTCGAGTTTTAATTTGTACCATGTAAATTCCTTTTGCATATGCTGATAAATCAACTGACTTAGTGTATTCCCCAACAAATTCTTGTTTCTCTTCATAAGAAATTAACATCCCAAATGCATCAATAACTGTTATCTCAAAATTATCTAACTCTTCAGAAACAAAATTAATATTAATCATGCCATTAGTTGGATTAGGATATACATTTAGATTTTCTCCTAAGTCCACATCACCTGCAGTTATTCTGTTAGATGATAAAGTAGTGAAGAATTGCCATCCTCTCCAAGCAGAATTATTTTGAACTATAGAATCACAAAGTGCTCTTACTCTCCATTTATATGTAGTACCAGGATCTAATGATGCTATTGCATCAATGTTAGTATTTATTGTATCTACTGTTCTAGTAATCCAAGCCGCTGATGTATCAATATATACTAATTTATAACCCCATGCTGCTGGAATTGCATCCCAAACTAAATCAGCAGTTGTGGTTGTAATATTTAACTCATCAGGATTTGTTGGCTTAGCACAAACTTCTTGAGTAGTAAATGTTTGTAATACTGACCATGCAGAAACTGAAGAAGTGTCGGTTGAACATACGCTCCTTATTTGCCATTCATAAACAGTACCATCAGTTAAACCATACATTGTTTTTGATGTCCCATAAATATTAGCTGCATTAGTTGTCCAAGTTGAAGTTCCTGCAACCCTAGCTCTTAATGCATAATGATCAGCAGTTGCTGTTGCTCCCCAATTAACAGTTGCATTGTCTGTACCAATTGCTGTGACACTAAAGCCTGCAGGTGTTGTACATGGTGGTAATGGGGTGAGAGTTGTGAAATTGGAACCAGAAACAGCAGAAGATAAATTAGAAGGACTACAAGCTGTAATAACCATCCATTCATACTCAGTAGCAGCACTTAAACCTGTAAAGAATACTCTTTGTTCTTGACCTACTTGAGATGAAGTAACTGCTACACCAGATGTTAGGGCTGTAACATTTGTAACTAATGCATTATTTACAATAACAGTATCCCAGTTAGAAGCTGTTGTCTCTTTAAAAATTAATAAAAAATCAGTATTGTTAGGGCCATACCATCTTAAAGAGGCTTCTGTTGTAGTAGTAAAGTTGTTTCTGACACCAAGATTAGTTGGGTCAGCACAAGGTGATAGAGTATAGAACATTTCTGGTGGAGACCAACCTGAAATATTAGTACCTGCTAAATCACATAATGCTCTCACTTGCCACTTATAGCCTGTAGCAGATATTAAAGATGTTTTACTTAAACTAACTGTGGGTGCTAATAACGTATCATAAACCCAAGAATTCCCTCCTGCAATAGTTTTAAACCTTACTTGGTATGCAACAGCATTAGCTGTTCCTGTAAAAGATAAATCAGCAGCACTTAATGTAATATTTGAAGTAGTTAAAGCTGATGGCTTAGTATTACAATTTGCTGATGTTGTAAATGTTTGTAATACTGACCATGCAGAAACTGAAGAAGTGTCGGTTGAACATA
>ERZ807291.881-NODE-881-length-50352-cov-6.302245_pt1 | contig 50352 bp, 53 predicted proteins | sample MGYA00521257_ERZ807291 | MGnify/ENA primary metagenome ERZ807291 (study PRJEB31413, sample SAMN03169783) | marine metagenome | biome: Marine; feature: Water; material: Subsurface seawater | place: North Sea | collected 2011-04-28 | depth 1 m m ... | reverse complement strand
AAGCTTTCGCGTCAGATTTACAGTCTGATCCCTTTGGCCACTCGGGAACCCCTCCAAGAGGGCGCATATTCTCTTGACGTCAACCCTTGATGTCAACTGCTTTTAACAGTTAATTTTTTACCTTGGCTGGGCGAGACGCGCTTAGCGCATACTCGGCGGCGGGTCTAATCGACGCAAGCCGCTGTTTTACAGGCGTAAGCCGCCATCGACCTCGAAAACCCGCCCAGAAATATAGTCGTTTTCAAAGATAGTAATCGCCATCTGAGCAATTTCATCGGGCTGACCTAGGCGCTTGAGAGGAATACCCGCCGCCATTTTCTCGAGGGCCTCAGGCTTCATACCCATAACCATTTCAGTCGCGATAAAACCTGGGGCGATAGCGCCTGCTCTTATTCCATAGCGAGCGAGCTCCTTGGCCCACGTTACCGCCATCGCCGCGACGCCAGATTTTGCAGCTGAGTAGTTGGTTTGGCCAAAATTTCCCGCCTTAGAGATACTCGAAATGTTGACGATAACGCCCTCGGACCCCGACTCAATCATTCGAGCTGCGGCCTCACGGCCACATAAGAAAACGCCTGTAAGGTTGACGTCAATGACCATTTGCCATTGCGCGAGAGCCATTTTGTCGACCACTTTCCCGTCTTTAACTTTGAGCATTAAACCATCGCGAGTGATGCCCGCATTGTTGATCAGCCCGTTGAGCTGACCGAAGGTATCGATAATGGCCGAGAAAGTTTGCGTAACACTCTCTTCATCTGCGACGTTGGTAGTAAAAGTGGCAACGCTGGCACCTGCCTCGGTGAGTTCAGCCTTGGCACGTTCGAGAACGTCATTATTGATGTCAATAAGGGCAAGCTTCGCGCCGCGAGCAGCAAAAGCGCGGGCCATGGATAAACCTAGCCCTTGCGCGCCACCAGTAATAGCGACAACTTTTTCGTTTAAATCCATGATGAACTCCGAAAAATTGGAGCTGGCGAGAGGAATCGAACCCCCGACCGGCTGATTACAAATCAGCTGCTCTACCTACTGAGCTACGCCAGCTTCGCGCGGTGCTCCAAGAATGGGGCTACCGGAAAGGTTGCGAATAATGTCGATATCTTGCGCCGAGGTCAAGCCTCTAATGCGACTAATGCGCGAATTACTAATCCTTCAAGGACCAAGTTAGGGCGAAACTCACCACTCAAACCTAAATTCATCAAGGCGTCGGCTCCGCCTCCGGCTAGGACAAGCTCATGCACGGGGTGATTCGACATAGCAAGTCGCACTGCACCCACTGCCGCGAGCCATACGCCACTGGTAACACACTGTGCAGTCGATTGCCCCGGGGCAAGCGATTGATGGGCCCCATCGGAAAATCGCACACGCTGTGTATCTCGCGTCAATGCACGCTCCATGAGCTGCACTCCCGGCAAAATATAGCCGCCTTCGTGGCGGCCATCGGCCGCCACGACATCGATCGTCAGAGCAGTACCCACATCAACCACTAGCAACGCACTTTCCCTTTGGTAACGAGCCGCGAGCATCGCAAGCCAGCGGTCGACGCCCATTGTTTCCGCCACCGCATAGCTATTAACGAGACCGAGCTCGACCGCCGCTGCCGGCTCAGCAACAACGTGCTGCCACCCTTCGCGCTGCAGAGCTTCGATTAACTCCCGATCAAATGCCGATCCAGCCACACTCGACATCCATACAGACAATAGGTCCACCGCATTACGGCGAAGATCATCGAGCAATGCTTGCGCCGTGCGCTCGCAACGATATACAGAATCAAGCGATAACGGCTTAGTAACGTCAGCCACAGCCCATTTGATGCTACTGTTTCCAACATCAATCACCAAACAGTGAATCGTCATCTACGTTGCCTTCCTTTGCGGCCTCAAGCTTGCATCGCCGCCATTAATAGCGCGTACCACGCCTTTATCATCAAGTAATAGTGCACCCGTATCACTGACCCCAAGAGCAATTCCGTGTCCGCCTGCAGTACCACTCACGGCGACAAACTGTCCTTTAAAAAAATCCCGTTGCTGCCATCTTTCGCGCCAAGCAGAAAAGCCCGTCGCAGGATAATCGCGCAATACAGCGACGAGTGCCTCGAGCATAGTTGCAGCCACGTCATTGCGCGTAAAACTGCCCTTAACAACCGAATCAATAGAACTCCAGGCCTGGTCAATCTGCTCTGCGGCGCCAGAAGGCATTTGCAGATTAAGGCCCACGCCGACGACCACAGTACAGGCATTGGCTAGGTCACCGGTGACGTCAATCAACACACCACCGCACTTGGCGCCGTTTACATAGAGATCGTTGGGCCATTTAAGCTCTAATTCTGCACCAAAGCGATGCTCAAGGGCATCGGCTATGGCTGCGCCCACGGCCAAACTCAATCCCTGCAGAGCCTCGACACCGATTGCATATTGCCAGCCAATCGATAAATACACGTTTCGAGCAACAGGACTCACCCAACGACGTCCTAAACGTCCACGACCCGCCGTTTGACACTCAGCTAGCACCGCTGTGCGATGAATCGATGTCTCCTGCGCACGCTGCAGGAGCTCATCGTTTGTCGACGGCGTCTCCACAACGACCTCAAGCGCCACTTCCGTACTTCCAGAGATGAGCTGCGGCTGCAACCATTCAACAGGTTCCGATAAAAACAAAACGCCGTCACTTTCGACAATAGTGAACCCATCACTTCGAAGCGCCAATAGCCAGTCTTCAAGCTCAACAAGCGTTGTCTCCAGCGCCGTCGCGAGAGCATCGCGGGACCGAGCGGGCGGCTGATCGATTAACTTGAGCAAATGGGACGCTGACATATGGCGCAGTGTAATGCAAAATCAGAGCCTAGAGACTAATCCACTCACCCATACAAGCCTCAAGGATTGAGACTTGGAGTATGACCCATGCCAGCCGAGCCCGTGGAGAATCTAAAACACGACTACTTTTTCATTGGACAAGTAGCCAGATTGCTGTCGATGCTCTTAGCGCTCGTAGCAGGAGGCCTTCACGTTGCGACGCTCTGGCAACACCCTCTCTCTCTGGACGTCATTCTAGACGTGGGCAGAGGCATTACATTATTACTTCTAGCAATGGGTCTGATGGGTACCGCGCGGCTTAGCCTTATTTTGGCAATATTATTCTGTTCCACGTCACTACTGAATATTGGAACCCCCACTGATCTCTCTCGCCTGGTATCCATCATCGAAGTTGCGCTAATCATTTTAGCAACGGTCGCGCTGCTCCTTCCAATCGCCCAAAGACGGGATACGCCGTGATCATCGTAGAACCTTTTATTATTCTCGTAGCCTTGCTGTGCGGCATGGCCAGTCGGGCAATAGGTTTTCCCGCGCTGATCGGCTATCTCACGGCAGGCTTTGTGCTGCACGAATTCAATATGGACAGCGGGCCACTGCTCGAAACTCTAGCTGAGCTCGGCATCACTCTATTACTATTTACCATTGGCTTAAAACTGGAACCCAAAAAACTGTTAGAGACAAAGGTTTGGGGGACGACGCTTATACACATGGCGGTAACACAGCTGGCAGTCTTTCTGCTTCTAATAGGCCTCGCCACGGCCCTGCCCGCATTCGACCTTACGGTTACCGGCGCTGCGATTATTGCCTTCGGATTGACGTTTTCTAGTACCGTTTTTGTTATTCAAACCATGGAAGAGCGAGGCGAGGTGCAATCGAGCCACGCCATATTGGCAATTGGCATCCTTATTGTTCAAGACCTCGTCGCTGTCAGCTTTCTCGCTATTGCCGCCGGCAAAGTCCCGACTTGGTATGCACTCGGTATGCTCTTGATTATCCCCCTCCGGCCTCTCATTCTCCGATTGCTCACTGTTGCAGGCTACGGGGAGCTGCTCACCTTGCTAGGCCTAGCACTTGCGATAGGCTCAGCACAGTTATCTGAATCAGTGGGAATCAAAGGTGATTTAGGCGCGCTCATTGTAGGTGCCGTCCTCGCCGGACATCCAAAGTCCAAGGCAATGGGGAATAACCTTGTTCAACTGAAAGACCTCTTTTTAGTTGGGTTTTTCCTGTCAATTGGCCTGGGGGGATGGCCGTCGACGACACTGATCGTCATCGCCGTAGCTTTCGGCCTACTCGCAACCGTAAAGCCCCTACTTTATTTCCCTCTGATGACTCGGTTTCATGCAAGCCCAAGAACAGCCGTATTGGCATCTGGGGCCCTTGCCAACCACAGTGAGTTTGGCTTAATCGTCATCTCTGTTGCCGCTGCAGTGAACTGGGTGGACACAGAATGGAGCGCGGCGCTGTCCATTGCGGTAGCGGTGAGCTTTGTCGCTGCGGCACCGATAAACAAAGCCACCCACGAGATTTATCGCAAACATCGCGACAGGCTGCTCAGCTTCCAATCCCCAAAACTGATCGATAGCTACGAACCTACGGACAATGTCAGCGTTGTTATCTTGGGTATGGGCCGCGTTGGAACGGGAGCCTATGAATCCCTAGCGCCCAAGTGGGGACGACGCGTTCTCGGTGTAGAGGCATTGGAGCGACGGGTCACGGAGCATCTCACTGAACAGAGACGTGTGGTCAATGCTGACGCATCAGATCCTGATTTTTGGTTCCGACTGAATCTTGATGATGTGCACCTCGTGATGCTCGCTCTTACTAATCACCCAGAAAACATGCTTGTCGCCGACTTATTACGCAGTATGGGTTACAAAGGCGAACTCGCTGCAGTAGTCCGCCACGAGGGCCATGCCGATGAAATGCGTGAGGCTGGTATCTCAGCATTTAATCTCTACGCCCAAGCCGGAACCGGCTTTGCTGCCCACGCAGCCGAGCTACTGTCTACTAGAGATCATCAAAGAACGAAATGACAGTGAGGCACTATCTTCAAATGTCTTCGCCACTCGGGCAGCTGATGCTTTACGCCTCTGACGAGGCCTTAACTGAAGTGCGCTGGTCTGAGTCCAAGACTGAGACTGAGGCTGACAAAAGCACAAACAATGCTCTTTTGATCGAAGCCGCTAAACAGCTAAGCGCGTTTTTTTTGGGCACGCTGAAAGACTTTGATCTTCCTCTCGCCCCTAAAGGAACTGTTTTTCAACAGCGGGTCTGGGAGGCGCTTTTCATGCAGGAGTTTGGCACTTTCACCACCTATGGGGATTTGGCTAAACGTATTGGCAACCCAAAGGCCGCCCGCGCAGTTGGCGGCGCAGTTGGGGCCAACCCATTACCCATTATTATCCCCTGCCATCGCGTGCTTGGCGCCGGTGGCGCACTTGGCGGATTTAGTGGGGGATTAGCGAGAAAACTCACGCTGCTTGCGATCGAGGGAATTGGGGAATGAAAGTTAAGCGTTTATGTCTGGAACCATCTCGTCTTTCAATCGCGCTATGGCATCTTTCGTACGCAATTTTTCTTTCTTGAGACGCTGGATCAAAAGCTGATTTTGATAAGGCTGACCCTGCAATTCCATGATCTTTGCATCCAACGCCTGATGGCGCGACTGAAGGGTCATTAGGCGCATAGCGGGGGTCATCTCATCATTTGCTGCGCCCTCACCCATACTTGCTGTCATCCTAAATACCTCTTCTATCCGCTACGCAGACGTTAACCGTATGCCTGATTGCTGACAAGGCGCTTAATCTGGATACAGCATTTCCACCCACGCTAAACTACTATCCGCTCCCGCTACGAAACGGTTAACCAGCAACGTGTCACGGACGTTATACGCCATAGGCTCGCCTTTAGCATTCCACACAAATCCTCCCGCAGCAGTAACGATTGCGTCTCCCGCAGCAACATCCCATTCATAACAAGGAGAGGTCCGAGGATAAATATCAGCTTCGCCGTCCACGAGCTTACAAAACTTGATGGCGCTGCCGGCATTGACTCGCTGAGTACCCTCGCATAATTCATTGAGCTGACTCATAACTTTCGCCACTTTCTCTTCACTATGCCGCACACTAGCCAGAACACCGAGGGGCGATTGGTAGTCGAGTTGGCGCACGCGCAGCGGCGTACAGAGCTCCGGCGTGCAGCGCCAGGCACCTACGCCAGGCAAGCCGATGTACAGTTCATTGGTCACCGGAACCTGTATGAAACCTAGCACGGCTCGCTGCTCGTGTATCAAAGCAATATTGATCGTAAACGCGTCGGTACGGCTAATAAATTCTCGGGTCCCATCAAGCGGATCAACAAGCCAGCAATTCGACCATTGACCACGATCGGCTACAAAGGATTCTGGCGACTCCTCTGAAAGTACGGGTATGTCTGGGTTTAGCGCTAAAAGGCCAGCACAAAGAATATCGTGAGCAGCTCTGTCGGCTGCCGTAATCGGGCTGCTGTCAGCTTTCTGATCAACAAGGACACCTTCGACACTGTTATAATGTTGCAAAATCTGTTGGCTTGCAGTTGTTAATAAATCTGCCACTCGTCCAATGGTGCTCGCGGGCAACTGCAACGCAGCACACAATTGGGGAGGCAGTTGGGTATCGATTGGATAGCTATAAGTCATGCGGCAAGGATACCACTGACGTGACACTTAAAATTGAGTCAAATTGCCTTTCTGTTACTGCTGTTAACTGGCAAGCGATCGACACCGTGTTTCTCGATATGGACGGTACATTACTCGACCTACAATTCGACAACGAATTTTGGCTACGCACCATACCTAATGAATATGCGCGCAGACAGACAATCACAGTTGAGGCTGCAAAAGCGTATCTCGAGCCCATCTTTATTGGAGAGGCGGGCAAACTCAACTGGTACTGCCTAGATTTTTGGAGTCGAACGCTCGGCTTTAATGTAGTGAAGTTAAAAGAACAGGTCTCACACGGTATCAACTGGCGCCCAGAGGCACGCGAGTTCTTAGAACGCCTTAAAGCCAGCCACTGTGATGTGGTACTCATTACTAACGCCCATCCAGAAACCCTCCGAGTAAAGCTTGAGCGAGTTAACCTCACTCCGTGGTTTGACCAGGTCTATTCTTCTCACGAATTCGGTGAGCCCAAGGAATCACAGCTCTTTTGGGAAAGACTACAAAGCGCGCGCCCGTTTGCTCCAGACCGATCACTTTTTATCGATGACTCCGAGTCGGTGCTTGCATCAGCAGAGCACTTCGGAATTAAGCATTTAATTACACTCAGGCAGCCCGATAGCCAAGGACCCATACGGCTGGTTACTCAATACCCCGCGATACTGCATTTTGATGAGATTTATCACGGACTGGCTGACTCATGAGTAACACCCAAGCTCAAGAATTGCAGCGCCTTCGTGTCGATAAATGGCTCTGGGCAGCACGTTTTTTCAAAACACGCTCACTTGCCAAAACGGCCATCGAAGGTGGCAAGGTGCAACTTGACGGTCAGCGCGTTAAAGTTTCCAAAGAAATTAGCGTGGGCGACTGCCTGCTCATTCGCCAAGGGTGGGACGAGAAGGAAGTTGTCGTTGAACAGCTGAGTGACCGCAGAGGCGGTGCTCCAGCAGCACAAACGTTATATCGCGAGACCGAACGAAGCTTGGCGAAGCGGCAAAGAGAAATCGACGCGCGAAAAGCCGCCGGATCCCTTGCGCGTCCAGCACAGAGACCGGACAAGCATGATCGACGGCGACTTACGCGATTGCGCAGGCATCTGGAGGATTAAGGCTCATAGGGCGATAGCGTGGCTCGATTACGGCCACTATTCTTGCTGCTGTAAAGCGCTTTATCGGCAGCTTCTATCATATCGGCAGCTTCGCTATGTAATTGAGGCACGCAAGACACCACGCCCTGGCTCACCGTTAAAATACTTGCAATCGGCGAAGTCCGATGCTCAATCGCAGCATCAGCTAGCCGCTTTTGAATTACCTCTGCGATATTCATAACGTCGCGCTGCGTTGCCCCCGGCAAAATCAGCATAAACTCTTCACCACCCATTCGCACTGCCAATTCGCCCGCACGCGCGGTAACCGATAAAAGCACTTCAGCAACTTTCTGTAGCACGCTATCTCCTGCAGGATGGCCATAGGTGTCGTTGTAAAGCTTAAAATAGTCTACATCGAGCATTAGGATCCCTAGGGGAGTGCCGGCCCGCGTTGCGCGGCTGATCTCTACATCAAACACTTGTTTAGCGCCCCGGCGGTTACGCAGGCCTGTCAATTCATCGATAATCGCGAGATCTGCAAGTTGCTTGCGTGCCTGTTCCAATTGCGCATTACGGTCACTCATTTTCATCGACAAGTTGGCGAGATCATCGGCCATCGCCGCCCGCTCTAAATTCACCACTACCAGCTGGCTCACGGACTTGCTCATCCAGCCACTCGCCAAACTCATTACCAACGATACTCCTGCCAATAATATAACCATGACAAGGTTGAAAGCACGCTCATCGTAGTGCCAGCCGAGCCATACTGCGATAGGCACATAGACGGAAAAAATCTGAGCTAAATAAACCCCAGGTACCACAGCAGACACGGCGAGTATCGCCATGTAGCAAACGATCACGATCAATAACGAGAGGTAAAAATATTGATCGCTAAGAAAAGTATTAAGCCAGAATATTGAAGCAACCCAAGAAAAGCCCAGAAGAACTCCGCCTACGATTAGCTCCCAATGAACCCGAGAAGGCCGCTCATTGCACCAGTCTCGGTGTAAGGATGAACCAAGGCGCAAAGAATAATTAAGCGCGAGCACAAACATGCCAGCAGCCCAAGAGAGTAGAACCGTTTTGTGAACTACTTGAAACCACAGCAATATTAAAACCGACACTATGCCTGTGGCCTGAATGCCCACCACCGCATATCGGCTATGTTCGAGCTGAAATTCCAACTTGCGGGAGAGAATTTTTAGCTCTGTAATATTTTGTTGATATAGCATAGGCTCACCTTACAGTAGACTGACGGCGTTGGTGTAAAAAAAGTATCGCTCTTTGTGCAATTTAATTCGAGACTCTGCCGAGGGTCTTTTTTGCGATACTGATCACACTTTTGAGGTAAGACCTTGGGGCTAAATGCAGCGCGCAAGCAGAATCTATGGCGAATCGGGGCTGCGATTCTTGTCATCATGCTGCCTCTTTTAGTAACACTGACCAAATACACCCACATAGAGGCCCAAAAGCGTGAGGCCATGAGCTGCGAACAGCTCGCGATAACGCTCGAAGCCCGCGATAACCAAAGTGTCATTAGCCCCCGCTCTGTCGTGCTAATGGGAGGGTCTCGAATATCAGACTGGCCAAGCATACCCAAGACACTCGCTAACCACCCCGTTTTAGTCCGCAGCTTACCTAATTTGCGACTCAGCTCAGTAGCTGAATGCTTTGATCGTGCCATCGCTCACTATCGACCATACGCCGTTCTGTTTTGGCTCGAGGATCGAGCGCTAGACGAGCCCATAGACGGTCTCGTCAGCGCGCTGGAAAAAATTCAAGAGCGAGCTGACTACTATGGCGTTGTGCCGACTTTCGCTGTTGTCTTACCAATCCCATCGCCTGCGCTCGCTGCCAAGCCGCAAGTTCAAACTCGCTTCTATCGCGAGCTAAGCGCCCGAATCGAGAGCAGCTCAAGCGTGCGAATCATCGACCTGTCACCCGTATTCGGTAAAGACTACAGGAATCCAGAACGGCATCTTTTCTGGCCCAACGGTATGCGTTTAAATGAAGAAGGCTACAGAAAAGTAGCAGCGAGTTTGGAGGCTTTTTTAGACAGCCTTTGATTCGATCCTTTGAGAGAGCTTTAAAAAGTAAAGAGAGGCTCACGCTTGACGTTTGTTTGCGATATGATTCTCCCATGGTGACACAATTTCCAACGAGCAACCCCTCGACGCCCCTTCTCGACAGCATCGATAAGGATCGACGCGTGTTGGCGTCACTGTCTGAAACTGACCTAGTATCACTCGCGGATGAAGTACGTCAGTTCTTGCTGTTTAGCGTCGCCAATACCGGCGGGCATTTTGGTGCGGGACTTGGGGTCGTAGAGCTCACCGTAGCTCTTCATCATGTTCTGAATACACCGCAGGACAGATTGGTATGGGATGTGGGCCATCAGACGTATCCGCATAAAATTCTCACTGGTCGCCGAGAAAAAATGGGCAGTATTCGCCAGCAGAGTGGACTATCTGGCTTCCCCAAGCGCAGTGAAAGTGAATTCGACACGTTCGGCGTTGGACATTCCTCGACAAGCATTTCTGCGGCAATGGGCATGGCAATCGCAGCTGAAAAGATGGGCTACGATCGCAAGGCAGTCGCGGTCATTGGCGATGGCGCGATAACGGGAGGCATGGCCTTTGAGGCGCTCGCTCACGCAGGCCATGTGCGGCCCAACTTATTAGTGATACTCAACGACAACCAAATGTCCATCGGCCACAACACGGGCGGGCTTGCGACCTACTTTGCCAAGATCTGGGCAAGTCCAACCTACATAGCTTTCAGAGAGGGCTCTAAACGTATTCTCGAGCACGTACGCACAGCTTGGGAAGTGGCCAAGAAAACCGAGGAGCAGTGGAAAAGTCTAGTGGCTCCCGGGATGCTTTTTGAAGAGCTCGGCTTTAACTATGTAGGACCCATTGACGGTCATGATTTACCGCAATTAGTCCATACGCTTAAAGCGATGGTTGACTTGAAAGGCCCACAGCTTCTCCACATACGCACGGTAAAAGGCAAAGGCTTCGCGCCAGCCGAAGCAGACCCCGTCGGCTTTCACGCCATTAATAAAATTGAGACAACAAGCACCGCTGCGAGTAATAGCCTTACTGAAAAGCCTGCCCCACCAAAGTACCAAGATGTATTCGGCCGCTGGCTCTGCGATGTGGCCTCTAAAGACCCCAAGTTAGTGGCCATTACACCCGCCATGTGTGAAGGCTCTGGCATGGTCAGTTTCGCCCAACAGTTCCCTGACCGTTTTTATGACGTCGCTATCGCTGAGCAGCATGCGGTGACGTTTGCAGCAGGTTTAGCATGCGACGACATTAAGCCGGTCGTCGCTATTTACTCCACTTTTTTACAGCGCGCCTATGACCAGTTAATTCATGACGTAGCGATTCAAAAGCTCGATGTGACGTTTGCGCTTGACCGCGCGGGCTTAGTTGGGCAGGACGGCTCAACCCATCACGGTGTATTTGACCTGAGCTATCTTCGTTGCGTACCGAACATGATCATCGCCTGTCCATCTGACGAAAACGAGTGCCGGCAATTACTTTATACCGCCTATCAATATTCCGGACCCGCGGCGGTTCGTTATCCCCGCGGTAACGGTACAGGCGCGCTCATTGAAGAGCAGATGAGAACTTTGGACATTGGTAAGGCCGTGCCTTTACGGTCTGGCTCAGGTACAGCGATCCTCAATTTTGGCGTGCTTTTGGAAGAGGCGCGCGAGGCGGCAGAGCAATTAGACGCCACCTTAGTTGACATGCGCTGGGCTAAACCTTTGGACGAATCAATGATTGCCGACATTGCACGCAGTCATCAGCGCATTGTTACCGTGGAGGAAAACGCCCTAGCAGGTGGTGCGGGCAGTGGAGTCGCTGAGTACTTAGCCAACACCGATATACACTGCGACGTGAAACATATAGCCATTCCTGATCAATGGATTGACCACGCAAGCCAGCAACAGAATCGTGAAGCGGCGGGTCTAACGGTAGATGCTATCGTGGAAGCAGGCACGCTATTGGATTCGACAGTTACCATCGCTCAAACAGCGCCTGTGCGCTGAGTACCTCTCGCTCTCGGAGTAAATACTGTGACAAAAACCAAGACAGCCGCCGAGGCTCACCCACAAGTGACCCTTAAAGAACAGATGGAGGAACTTGCCGCAATAGTTGATCGGCTGGAAAATCCTGAGGTGGCACTTGAGGACTCTCTGTCACTTTATGAAAAAGGTATGCAACTCGTGAAAGCCGCGAGCCAATCGCTTGATGTAGCTGAGCAGCGTGTCGCCGTAGTATCAGAATCAGGCGAGGTTCAGGAACTCGATTCGTGACCGCTAGGGATCCCTACCCGCTCCCTAGAAGCTTGTCTCCACAGTTAGAGCGCGCTATTCAATACGTTCTCGACAACTCAGGAAAGCGCTTGCGTTCTCGCATGCTTTTGGAGACCTACCGGCTGTTAGCTGAAAACCCCGAGCCGCACATAACCGACAGCACATCGGCCGCCATTGAGTGGCTCCATTGCTACTCGCTAATCCACGATGATTTACCCGCAATGGATGATGATGATCTGCGCCGAGGGAAACCAACACTGCACAAAGCCTTTAATGAGGCCACGGCGATATTGGTAGGAGACGGCCTCCAGGCGAGTGCTTTTGAAATCATCGCCACCGACGAACTTCTGAGTCATACCCAGCGTAATGAGCTGATAGCTGTTGTGGCAAAAGCAGTGGGCTTTATGGGCATGGTCGGTGGGCAAGCGCTCGATATGGAAGCGGAGAGTAAGGCCGTGGATGTCGACGTTTTACGTACAATTCATGCGGGTAAAACGGGTGCGTTGTTTAGGGCAGCGGTAAATGCAGGCGCTATCTGCGCCAACGCGACGCAGGAAGACCGTCAAAGATTGGATGATTTTGCCGCAGCCATCGGGCTGGCATTTCAAGTCATGGATGACGTACTCGATGCCACCGCATCCAGCCAAGAACTAGGTAAAACTGCGGGAAAGGACAGCGCCGCAGACAAGTCAACCTACGTCAGTTGTCTCGGGTTAGAGCAAGCCCATGAGGAAGCACAAACTCTGTATGCGGAAGCAATTAATTGTTTGGCGGCATACGGGGAGCGCAAAGCACCGCTGGTTGAACTCGCCTACCAAATGGTGAATCGACGAACATAAACAAGTCAGTACAGCGCTAAGCCTAAAATCGCTACAACAATACCCGCCCAAATACCGGCAAAGACATCGTCGAGCATCACACCCCATCCGTTTTTACTGTGCACATCAAAATAGTCCGCCGGCCAAACTTTGACGATATCGAACAAACGAAACGCCACAAACCCGAGGAACAGCGCTTCAGGCAAGCTCAGGATGGCATCACCCAGCAGATAAAAGGGTATTGCCACCGCAATTAGCTGGCCCACCACCTCATCAATAACGATAGCGCCATGATCGACCTTACCCCACCTGCGGCCAGCCTCGGAAGCGCTCCAAACACCCAAGCCAAAAAGAAGCACGACCAGTGAAACAGTCCAAAACAACGGCAGCATATGAAGCACCACGGCGACAAGTGGCAATGCCGCTAGGCTGCCCGCCGTGCCGGGTGCAACAGGTGCTAAACCCGAAAGAAACCAAGATGCTATTAACAGGGACGGCGACCGAATCACGCTCTCCACTGATATTGTTTCCGCAGTCGCTGTAGGCTTATCGGAAGTGGTCATAACCGCTCACACCTGTTGTTGCTATATCAATACAAATAACTCCATCTCCATCAACCACCGTTCCAATGCAATGAAGTCCTGCGGGGAGCTCCGTACCCGGCGGCACTGTAAACGCAAGCTCATAATCATCCCCCCCGTGCAGTGCTAGCGCTATAGGGTCGAGTGCTTGTAACGAGGCGAGCGGTTCTGACAGTGGGAGCGCGCGAGCGCTAATCTCAATCCCCACACCCGATGCATGTGCAATATGGGTTACGTCCGCCAGCAAACCATCTGATACATCGATCGCCGAAGTCGCATGGGTTCGCAGCCAGTCACACCACATAAGTGCAGGTGCGGGTCGATAAAAACGATGCTCTAAATACTCCATAGTGTCTATATCGGGTAATTCACTGAGATCCGACGTACCTTGTATCAGCAAAAGACCTGCCGCAGCATCACCTAACGTTCCGGTCACACACAGCCTGTCTCCAACACGAGCCCCACTGCGCCTCACCGCGAAACCTGCAGGGCATTCACCCATCACGGTAACAGACACACAAAGTGGTCCTCGCGTGAGATCGCCGCCGACAAGAGGGATACCAAAATCACTCACGGCACTTGCGAGACCCATAGAGAATCCATGCATCCACAAGTCATCAGCCTCGGGCAAAGTAAGCGCAAGCGTCATAGCAATAGGTTTCGCCGCCATGGCAGCGAGGTCGCTCACAGCGGTTGCAACAGCACGATAAGCGATATGCTCTGGCAGCGTGCCCACTGGAAAGTGCCGGTCCTCAACCAGCGTGTCGGTTGACACAAGCAGTTCATGGCCGTCACGTACACGCAAAGAGGCGGCATCGTCACCAACACCCAAAATAACCGACGGCCCCGCCCCGAAGCTAGCAAGATGCCGATAAATGAGGTCGAATTCAGAAGCCATAGGTGGCGGTATCAGTGCCTTTAAGCTTCAGCTTGAATTTCAAGTTGACGCATATCCTGCGCCATCTTATCCAAAATACCATTGACGTAACGGTAGCTATCGGTCGCACCGAATTTCTTTGCCAAAGCGATGGCCTCGTTCAAAACAACGCGGTAAGGGACATCAATCCTGTCGCGCAGCTCAAAAACGCCCATACGCAATAAATTACGTTCGATAGGATCAAGGTCGTCGAGGGCGCGATCCAGACGTGGTTCGTAAAGCGTATCGAGCGTCGCTGCATTTTGTGCCACGCCCGTCAACAAGACAGTAAAGTACTCACCATCGACGTGGCTAAAATCATTATCAATGCGAAACTCGGCCTCGATCTCGGTAAGCACAGCGTGAGTCATCGTCCATTGATAAAGCGCCTGTAGCGCAAAATGACGCGCCCGGCGTCGCTGAGCCGCGAGTGGGTTAACTTTTGTCATTAGCCTTCCAGCGCACTGAACAGATTAACCATCTCTAGTGCACTCATAGCAGCCTCCGCCCCTTTATTACCGGCTTTGGTTCCCGATCGCTCAATAGCTTGCTCAATAGAGTCGACAGTGAGCACACCAAACGAGATCGGTGTGGACGTGTCCATTTGAACCTGAGCCAAACCTTTGGTGCATTCCCCAGCCACGTAGTCAAAATGTGGGGTGCCCCCACGAATAACTGCACCCAGCGCAATAATGGCATCACAATTCGGAAGCTTTGCCGCGCGCTGACAAGCGAGAGGAATTTCAAACGCGCCCGGCACTCGGACAATGTGCATTTGCTGATCGCTGATACCATGGCGTCGCAGCGTATCAATAGCACCCTCTAGCAAATGCTCCACAACGAAGCTATTCCAGCGTGCAACAACAATGACGTAGTTGCCGTTATTCGAACTCAGTGAGCCTTCTGTGGTACGTATTCCCTGGCTACTCATGACCTTCTCCTATGTATTTTCAATGTGTGGGAGCGACAAAGTCGCAAACTTCAAGGCCGAATCCAGCCAGAGCATTATATTTGAGGGGCGCGCCCATCAAATCAATTTTACCAACGCCCAAATCATTGAGGATCTGGGCGCCCAAGCCAATCGACGCATAGCTGTCGGTGGTCGCTACGGATTCTTGCGGGTCTAGCCCAAGGAGCCGGTCTACGCCCGCCAACAACACATCGGCTGTTTCAGGTCGCGTAATAAGAACCAGCACCGCCCGCTCTGCCTCTGAAACACTTTTTAAACTATTGTCAAAACGCCAGCTTACCTGATTGTTAAGCGTGGTACCGACGAGATCTCGCAAGACCGATGTGACATGCACCCGCACCAATGTAGGAAGCTCCGAGTTAAGCTCACCTTTAACAAGCGCGATGTGAAGAGTCGCTTTTGAGGTTTCACGATAAACATTAATTTCCATCGGACCATACGTGGTTTCAACCGTACCCTTGCGAATACACTCTATTGTGCGCTCATTCGCCAATCGATACGTCACCAAGTCTGAGACTCTCCCCACAGGTAAATCATGGCTACGAGCGAACTCCCACAGCGACTCACCTCGGGCTAAGTTTCCTTGCTTATCCAGTACTTCAGTGAATACAGCCGCGGGCAGCATACCTGCAATTGCAGCCAGATCTGTGGTCGCCTCAGACTTATCCGCACGCGTCAGCACACCGCCATCGGCAGCAGCAATGGGGAAAATATGTCCAGGCTGCACCAAATCGGCGGCCTTACTATCGGAGGCAACCGCGACACGCACTGTTCTCGCTCGATCAACCGCTGAAATGCCCGTATCAATACCTTCCGATGCCTCAATAGACAACGTGAAAGGTTCAGCTTCAACTTCTCCCTCGACCATGAGCGGCAAGTTAAGATGTTCGCAACGCGCGCGCGTGAGTCCCAAACATACCAAGCCTCGCGCTTGCCGAGCCATAAAGGTTATGTGGTGGGGCTCGCATAATTCCGCAGCCAACGTGACCACGCCCGTGGCATCACCCTCACTATTATCGATTAAGAGAAGCATCATGCGTCCGAAACGCATGTGGCTAATCAACTCTTCAGTCGTTGCGTATTGTGCTTGTTCAGTCATTGAGATAACCCGCGTCGCGCAGCGTGTCTAAACTCATACCACCTTTTTGGGCAGCTGCATCACCCTGTAACAAGCGCTCAAGGTAGCGAGCTATAACGTCGACTTCTAAATTAACGTGAGCACCGACCACATAATCGGCAAAGACTGTCTCTTCAAAAGTTTGGGGAATAATATTCAAGTCAAACTCGGCGCCTGACACAGCGTTCACCGTCAGACTCGTACCATCGATCGTGATGGACCCTTTGTGCGCGATGTACTTCGCTAACCCAGCAGGCGCCTCGATAATATACCTCCAAGAGCGCCCATCTCGACCAATAGACTTAACGGTGCCCACACCATCTACGTGCCCGCTAACAATATGCCCGCCCAGACGAGACTCGGGGGTCAATGATTTTTCCAAATTGACGCGATCACCCACCTTGCGGGCGCCCAGCGTCGTAAATTGCAACGTCTCCAGTGATACGTCAGCCCAGTAACCATCGCCTGGTAGCTCCGTTACTGTCAGGCACACGCCGCTAGTAGCGATGCTGTCACCTAGCTTTACATCACTCAATGCTAACTTGCCCGACTGTATGCGCAAGCGCATATCTCCTCCGGATTGCTCCATGGCCGCGATGGTACCGATGGCTTCAATAATTCCTGTGAACACGTGGTCTCCTGCTAAGTGGGTGTAGCGATGATACGCAAGTCGTCTCCCACTCGACTTACTTCAATCAGACGTAGTTCAGGGGTCTCGGCGAGCCGATCAAACGATAAGGCCAACATTGCTTTCCCAGAGCTACCCAATAAACGAGGCGCCTGATAAATAACCAGTTCATCGACTAAGTTTTGCTCGATAAAAGCGGCGGCAAGTGTAGCACCAGCCTCGATGAGTATCTCGTTAGCTCCCTCCTCGCCTAAGTGAGCGAGTATCGAGCGGAGATCTAAGCCATGGGTGCCCCGGGAAACAGCCTGCGTCTTAACCGTTGGAATAGCCGCGAGAAATGGCGCGGGAACCGTGTCATTAGCGTGAAAAATTAGCGTCCGTGCAGCATCCGAAATAATCTGTGAGCCTTGATCCAGTCGCCCTTCACTGTCGAGAAGCACGCGCAATGGCGCATGCGCTAGAGCCCGGTCGCGCTCCTCTGGCGTGAGCGGCAACTGCTCGGCACGCACTGTAAGGGCGCAGTCGTCTGCTATTACGGTTCCAATCCCTGTCAAAATAACTGAACTTTCAGCGCGTAATCGCTGCACATCTGCTCGCGCTTGCGGACCTGTAATCCACTGGCTCTCCCCCGACGCCATGGCCGTTCGGCCATCTAACGACGTCGCCAATTTGAGCCTAACTCGCCCCCAACCGCGGGTAATACGCAACAAATAACCAGCAATCAGCGCTCGCGACTCGTCAGCAAGTACGCCCACACTGACCGCCACCCCCGCTTCTCTCAGCCGAGCAATTCCCTGCCCCGATACGGCGTGAAAAGGGTCTTCAACTGCGACAACAACGCGGCTCAGACCCGCGGCAATTAACGCATCAGCGCAAGGGCCTGTTCGTCCAATATGGGCACAAGGCTCCAATGTCACGTATGCGGTCGCTCCACGCGCGTCACCGGCATCTAATAGCGCTTGAATCTCTGCGTGATTACCACCGGGCGGTTGAGTGAAGCCCTCCCCGGTAATACGACCTTCACGGACGACAACACAGCCTACATGCGGGTTGGGGCTCGCCCAAAACCTGCCTTGTTGGGCGACTTCAATGGCGCGCGCCATGAACTGTTCGTCTTGGTTTTTCATAGTGAAGGAGGTTCGCCGGCCAAGCGCGCGACCTCAGTCAGAGCCCTGAGGCTCCGCCTCCAGCAACTCGATGGCATCACGAAATTCAGCCAAATCTTGAAAGCTTTTGTACACAGAGGCAAACCGAACATAAGCGACTTGGTCGAGCGTCTTTAACGCCGCCATCACCAATTCACCGAGCTCTCGAGACTGGATTTCTCGTTCTCCGGTTGCCCGCAGCCGGTGCTTAATCTGATGGATCTGAGTTTCGATTTCTTCAACGGACACCGGGCGCTTTTCAAGCGCTCTTAAAAATCCACCGCGAAGTTTGTCCTCGTTAAAAGGCTCTCGGCTGCCATCCTGTTTGATCAGGCGAGGCATGACCAGCTCAGCCACTTCATAGGTAGTAAAGCGCTCTTTACACTCTAAACACTCTCGTCGACGGCGCACTTGATCACCTTCGGCTACCAATCGAGAATCGATAACCTTGGTTTCGTCAGTAGAACAGAATGGACAGTGCATAGCTTAGAGCGCCTCGGTGAGATCAGTTACCGTAAACAGGCAAACGACCACAAACGTCCAGAACTTTTGCACGCACTGCTGGAATGACCGTCTCAGAAGTGCCATCCTCAAGTGAAGCGAGTACGTCGCACATCCAATGAGTCAAGGCCTCGGTCTCCGCTAAACCAAAACCTCTCGTTGTTATAGCAGGCGTGCCTAAGCGCAATCCCGATGTTACGAATGGCGATCGGGGATCATTAGGAACCGAATTTTTGTTCACGGTGATAAAGGCTTCGCCCAGTGCTGCATCCGCATCCTTGCCTGTGTATTCCTTACCAATCAGATCAAGCAGCATCAAATGATTGTCGGTGCCGCCTGAAACGATCTTGTGACCTCGCTCCATAAACACCTTTGCCATTGCCTGCGCATTGGCGATAACCTGTTTCTGATAATCCACAAAGGACGGATCCATAGCCTCTTTGAAAGCAACCGCTTTTGCTGCGATCGCATGCATTAAAGGGCCTCCCTGGGCGCCAGGGAAAATGGCTGAGTTCAATTTCTTTTCAATATCAGGGTTTGACTTGGCCAAAATAATACCACTGCGTGGGCCGCGCAGAGTTTTGTGCGTAGTCGACGTCACAACGTCAGCATAAGGTATGGGGCTGGGATAAACGCCGGCAGCAACAAGACCTGCGATGTGCGCCATATCGACAAGAAGATAGGCGCCAACCGCGTCAGCAATCTCGCGGAACTTACTCCAGTCCATCACGCGACTGTAGGCCGAGAAACCGCCAATAATAAGCTTTGGCTTATGCTCTAAAGCAAGCGCCATAAGCTCATCGTAATTGATAAGACCGGTATCGTGGTCAATGCCATACTGAACGGCATTATAAAACTTCCCTGAAAAGCTCACAGACGCGCCGTGAGTAAGATGCCCGCCATCAGCCAGGCTCATCCCCATCACGGTATCGCCGGGCTTGAGAAGTGCATGGTAGACAGCAATATTGGCACTGGACCCTGAGTGAGGCTGAACGTTGGCATAGTCGGCGCCGAACAGCTGCTTGGCTCGCTCTATCGCCAACTGCTCGGCAATGTCAACGTACTCACAGCCGCCGTAATAGCGCTTGCCCGGATAGCCTTCAGCATATTTATTGGTAAGCACAGAGCCCTGCGCCTCCATTACCCTGGGGCTCGCATAGTTTTCAGATGCGATCAGCTCAATATGCTCTTCCTGACGCCGAGCTTCTGCACTCATTGCCGACCAAAGCTCGGCATCATAGCTTTCAATGGTCTGGTTATCGCGATCAAGAAATTGTGACAGTGGTTTGGCCGCCTGGTTCATGGTCGAGGTCCTTGCTTTAATTTGGGGGGCTAGACTTGCTGGCTTTATAAGCGCAGCCCAAATGATAGCGTTTATTTTAGCCCATACGCAGTTTCAGGGTAAGGTAGATGCCGATTTAGAGGTCTTAATTACTTCATATTTTTGACATATCCTCCTCACCTTCAGGAAATAAGCAGGAAAACGATGAAAATCAGTGTTTTTGGCAGCGGATATGTGGGGCTAGTGCAGGCCGCCGTCTTTGCAGATGTAGGCCATCAGGTTATTTGTATGGATATCGATGCGCGGCGCGTTGAGCGCCTGCGCAATGCCGAGATACCCTTTTATGAGCCCGGACTGGAGAGCAAAGTAAAGAGCGGTATCCAACAGGGCCTGCTAACATTTACCACAGACCCCCGCCAAGCGGTGCAAGACAGTGACTACCTGTTCATTTGTGTGGGTACGCCCGCTGGTGACGATGGCAGTGCCGATCTCCAGTACGTCATGGATGTTGCCGATAGCATCGCCGCACACATGAATGACCGAAAAGTCATTGTCAATAAGTCGACGGTGCCCGTTGGCACCGCCGATCAAGTCCAGCAACGCATTGCTCGAGCGCTCGAAGCGCAGCAGCGAAGCGTTGATTACGAAGTCTGCTCAAACCCCGAATTTCTCAAGGAGGGCTCTGCCATCGCCGATGCGATGAGCCCGGATCGTATTATTGTGGGCGCGCGCTCGCCGGCGACAATCGATGAATTTAGACGCATGTATCAGGCGTTTAACCGCAATCATGAAAAACTCATGTTTATGGACCCGCGCAGTGCGGAGCTGACTAAGTACGCAGCCAATGCCATGCTCGCCACAAAAATCAGCTTTATTAACGAAGTCGCCAACATCGCCGAAAGTGTCGGCGCAGATATTGAGCTTGTTCGTAAAGGCATGGGATCTGATCCACGTATTGGCTATCAGTTCATTTACCCAGGCGCAGGCTATGGCGGGTCTTGTTTCCCTAAGGACGTCCGCGCACTAAAGCACCTTGCGGACAGCGAAAACTGCAGCAGCGCTATTTTGGCCGCCGTCCATGACACCAATCAGAAACAAAAACAAAAGTTGGCCGAGAGAGTGTTGCGACGTTTTGGTGGAAATCTCGAAGGTAAAACAGTTGCGGTCTGGGGGCTGTCCTTCAAACCCAATACTGATGATATGCGCGAAGCACCGAGCCGCGTTTTAATTGAGGCCGTGTGGGCCTGCGGCGGTAAGGTTCAAGCGTACGACCCTGAAGCAATGTCAGCCTGCGCCGCTATTTACGGACATCGTGACGACATGATCTACGCGGACGTAAAAGAGGATGCACTCAACAATGCGGACTGTTTGGTCATTTGTACCGAATGGAAGATGTTTTGGTCGCCGGATTTTGAGGATATAAAGTCAAGGCTTTCTTCACCTGTCATTGTTGACGGAAGAAACCTTTACAACCCCGCGCACATGGCGGACATTGGCATCGAGTACTACGGCATTGGGCTGGGGCTTTCAGTTAAAAAAACAAATGAATGACGCAAAATTTATAGGTTGGCGAGAATGGGTTGGCCTACCTGACCTTGGTATCCCATGGCTCAAGGCAAAAATTGATACAGGTGCTCGCACGAGTGCGCTGCATGCTTTTGAAACCGAACGCTTTACTCGTAACGGTGAGGCGTGGGTTCGCTTTGGCGTTCACCCGCGACAAAAAGACACTGATACGGTGCGTATCTGTGAGGCGCGGGTCGTCGACGAGCGTATTGTCACCGACTCGGGAGGCCATAAAGAATCTCGACCCGTCATTGCCACAACAATGGTGTTAGATGGCACAGCACATGCCATCGAAATGACACTCACAGACCGAGACTCCATGCTATTTCGCATGCTGGTCGGTAGAACAGCCATTAAACGAGGCGTCGTTGTGTCGCCTGGTCACTCTTTTATCCTCGGCGGCAGCCGAGAGCAACCACCGGAGTCATCTTGAAAATAGCAGTCCTGTCGCGCAACCCGCGACTTTACAGTACATCGCGCTTAATCGAAGAAGCAAACGCAGCCAACCATGAAACACGGGTTATTGATACCTTAAAATGCTACATGGATATTACTTCGTCAAACCCATCAGTCTGGTACCGAGGTGAAAAGCTCGAGCGCCAAGATGCCGTGATTCCACGTATTGGTGCCTCAGTGACAAACTACGGTACCGCAGTTATTCGTCAGTTCGAGATGATGGACACCTACAGCCTAGTTGGCTCAATTCCACTCGGCCGATCACGATCAAAGTTGCGTGCACTGCAGTTACTGTCTAGGAAAGGCCTAGGACTGCCCGTGACAGGATTCGCTCACGACGTTCACAACACACGTGAACTCATTAAACTCGTTGGCGGAGCTCCACTAGTCGTGAAGCTACTTGAGGGCACTCAAGGTCGAGGTGTTGTTTTGGCAGAGACCATCAAAGCTGCAGAATCAGTTATCGACGCATTCACTGAGCTCAAAGCAGACTTTTTGGTACAGGAATACATCAAAGAGGCCGGTGGCAGCGACGTGCGTTGCTTTGTAATCGGACGAAAAGTAGTGGCGGCAATGGAGCGCACGTCTGCACCGGGCGAGTTCCGCTCTAACCTTCACAGAGGCGGCACCGCGCGACAAACAAAATTGACACCCGCCGAGCGCCGAACGGCGGTAAAAGCGGCCCAAACCATGGGGCTCAATGTAGCAGGCGTCGATTTATTGCGCTCAGAGCGCGGCCCGCTAGTCATGGAGGTTAATTCGTCCCCTGGCCTCAAAGGCATCGAAGAATCAACAGGCATCAATGTAGCGAAGAAAATCATCCAGTTTGTTGAAGAGTTTGCACAACCCGGCAAAGCACACGGTCGCTCCAAAGGCTGAGGTAAGAATGTGAACACCTCCACGCGAAAGCGCTACACCGAAGCACTCACTATCGGCGGAGAAAGTGTTTTGCCTGGCGAAACACGCACCGTCGAAATTGAGGTCGCACCGACCTTCAGTAACGATGATATGTCACTGTCAGTGCAGGTCGTTCGAGGCACGCGTCCTGGCCCCACGCTGTTTGTTTGCGCCGCGATTCATGGTGACGAAATCAACGGCGTGGAGATTGTTCGCCGCATATTGAAAACGATAGACCCAAAAAAAATGTCTGGATCGCTGCTCGCGATCCCCATCGTTAATGTCTATGGCTTCAATAACCACTCGCGCTACCTGCCGGATGGTCGAGATTTAAATCGCTCGTTTCCCGGCTCGCCCAGCGGGTCACTCACAGGGCGATTGGCCTATACATTTATGAATGAAATCGTTGCTAAGTGCAGCCATGGCATAGATTTACATACGGGTGGAAGACACCGCTCTAATTTCCCACAAATCCGCGCAGAACTGAACGACCCCGTAGTCAAAGGGATGTCACAGGCTTTTGGTGCGCCTATTGTCATTGATTCAAAAATTAGAGATGGCTCACTTCGAGAATATGCTACGGAAATGGGTGTCCCCGTCATCTTGTACGAGAGCTGCGAAGCATTACGCTTCGATGAAGTGTATATCCGCGCCGGCGTCAAAGGTGTGATCAACGTAATGCGTCATATTGGCATGCTACGACCGAGTCGCGCACGCGCGCCCAAAAAACCCATTATCAGCAAAATCACCCAGTGGGTGCGTTCACCCGGCAGCGGCGTGCATCGCGTTTTGGTCTCCCTCGGTGGGCAGGTCGAAAAAAACCAAGTTATCGGCGTCGTTTCCGATCCGCTGGGGACCTGGGAGATTGAAGTTATTGCCCCCCTGTCAGGCATCGTGATTGGTCGATCCAACCTGCCCACTGTTTATGAAGGCGATGCGCTTTTCCACATAGCCAAAGTGTCAGCACAAACTGAGTTTGAGTATGAGGACTTCCACGAAGAGCTGCTGCCATCTGACTATGTTCATGATGAAGATAGCCCTAGTGACGCCCCTATTGCAGGGTAAATAGCCTCACCAGCAGGTGCCCTACAAAGTAGGGTTTGCTATGCTCCCCAACCTCAATCGAAACACATCAGGACATGGACTAATGGCGCAGTACGTCTACACAATGAATCGCGTGGGAAAAATTGTTTCACCCAAGCGCGAAATTCTCAAAGATATCTCCCTGTCGTTTTTCCCAGGCGCCAAGATTGGTGTGCTGGGCCTCAATGGCTCAGGTAAATCGACGCTTTTACGAATCATGGCCGGGATCGATACCGATATTCAGGGGGAGGCGCGCGCCCAATCGGGAATTAAGATTGGCTATCTTCAGCAGGAGCCCCAACTTAACGCAGAGAAGGACGTACGCGGCAATGTGGAAGAAGGGGTGCAAGAGGCCATTGATGCGCTGGCTGGTCTTGAAAAAGTCTATGCAGATTATGCAGAACCTGATGCAGATTTCGATGCTCTTGCAAAGGAGCAGGCGCGATTTGAAGATATTATTCAGGCGCAAGATGCCCATAATTTGGATACCAAACTTGAGATAGCCGCTAATGCGCTTCGCTTACCCCCATGGGATGCCAATGTAGATACTCTGTCAGGCGGCGAGCGGCGACGCGTTGCGCTGTGTCGTCTACTCTTATCCGAACCCGATATGCTCCTCCTCGACGAGCCCACCAACCACCTTGATGCGGAATCGGTCGGATGGCTTGAGCGCTTCTTAGAAGACTTTCCCGGAACCGTCGTGGCAATTACGCACGATCGATACTTTCTCGACAATGCGGCGGGCTGGATTCTAGAACTCGACCGCGGTCGTGGTATTCCTTATGAAGGTAACTACTCGACTTGGCTTGAAGCCAAAGAGGCCCGTCTAGAACAGGAGGCACGGCAAGAGGCTTCCCACCAGAAAGCGATCAAAGCGGAACTGGAGTGGGTTAGAAGTAACCCGAAGGGCCGGCAAGCCAAAAACAAAGCGCGCCTTCAGCGTTTCGAGGAACTGAATTCCCAAGAATATCAGACGCGCAATGAAACCAACGAGATTTACATACCACCCGGACCTCGCTTGGGCGACAAAGTTATTGAAGTCAATAATCTGCGCAAGACCTTTGGTGACCGACTCCTGTTCGACAACGTTAGCTTTACCGTCCCGAAAGGCAGCATTGTCGGCATCATAGGCGCCAATGGCATGGGTAAATCGACGCTGTTCAAACTGCTAATGGGCATTGAGCAGCCCGATGGCGGCGAGGTCATCGTGGGTGAAACCGTTCAGCTGGGCTACGTTGATCAGTCCCGCGATGACTTGGACGGTAGCAAGACCGTCTGGGAAGAAGTGTCCGACGGTTTAGACATCATCAAGATCGGCAACTATGAAGTACCCTCAAGATCTTATGTTGGACGTTTCAATTTCAAAGGCTCCGATCAACAAAAATTTGTCAAAGATTTGTCGGGTGGAGAGCGAAACCGCTTACACCTTGCGAAATTGTTGAAGCAAGGAGCCAACGTCTTGCTGCTTGACGAACCCACCAACGACCTTGATGTTGAAACCTTACGAGCATTGGAAGAGGCAATACTCGCATTCCCAGGCTCGGCCATGGTCATCTCCCACGACCGATGGTTTTTGGACCGTGTTGCAACGCACATTCTCGCCTATGAAGACGACGGCGGCGTTGTGTTTCACGAGGGAAATTTCACTGAATACGAAGAGGACCGCCGATCGCGCTTGGGCAAGGACGCCGATACCCCAAGCCGCGTGAAATACCGAAAACTCATGTAACGTTGGCTCACGCGCCATCGTAACTTTTAGGCACATCATGTCTTTACATAATGCCGTAGGCCAGCATCACATCGGCTACCTTGATAAAGCCGCCAATATTAGCGCCTTTAACGTAGTCGATATGGTCTCTGTCGGCGCCATAAAGAAGGCATTCTTGATTGATCTCCGATCTAGATTTAATCCCTTTGCCACTCTGTACTCTCAACAGCTACTGTACAGCTTGTAAAGCCTCATCTAACCGACTTACTGGAATTATCTCTAAACCTTTAATAGGTTGCTTTGGCGCATTGCCCCTCGGCACGATCGCGCGGCGGAACCCATGCTTCGCAGCTTCACTCAAACGCTCTTGGCCCGATGGCACCGGCCGAATCTCACCCGACAACCCAACCTCACCAAAAACCACCATATCGCGACTCAACACACGATTACGTAGGCTTGATACGATCGCCGTCAACAAGGCCAAGTCAGCACTGGTTTCGAGTACACGAACACCACCGACCACGTTTGCGAAAACATCTTGATCACCCACTTGAATACCGCCATGTCGATGTAACACAGCAAGCAGCATAGCCAATCGATTTTGTTCGAATCCAACAGCGACTCGTCGAGGATTACCCAGAGAGCTGTCGTCGACCAGCGCTTGAATCTCGACAAGTAGCGGCCGAGTACCCTCCCAAACAACCATAACCGTTGTGCCTGGTGCAGGGCGCTCTGCACGATCGAGAAAAATAGCGGAAGGATTTTTTACTTCTCTCAACCCTTGGTCTGTCATGGCAAAAATACCCAGCTCATTGACTGCGCCAAAGCGGTTCTTGCTGCCTCGAAGGATGCGATAGCGGGAGTCCTGCTCCCCCTCCAACAAGATGGAGCAATCGATCATGTGCTCCAAAACCTTGGGGCCCGCGAGGCTTCCCTCCTTAGTAACGTGCCCCACTAAAATCATGACCACGCCCGACTGTTTAGCAAACCGAGTCAGTTGCGCTGCACACTCACGAACCTGAGAAACACTCCCCGGCGCAGAGGCAATAGCTTCCGAATGAACCACTTGGATCGAGTCAATTACCATCACTTTTGGTTTGTGCTGATCAGCGGCAGCCAAGATCGCATCGACATCGGTTTCCGCCATAATTTTCAGCGTGTCTGTAGGTAAACTGAGCCGATCGGCGCGCATCGCTATTTGCTGCGGGCTTTCTTCGCCGGTCACATAGAGTGCCGAATGCTGTGTCGCCAGCGTGCACAGTGTTTGCAGTAGCAGCGTACTTTTACCTGCGCCTGGATGCCCGCCGATTAAGATGGCCGAACCTGGTACAAAACCACCGCCTAAGACGCGATCGAGCTCCTGTAAGCCGCTCGAGAATCTCGGTAGCTCTACAACATCAATGTCTTTTAATAAGCGAACGGCCGCAGTGGTTCCGGCATAACCGCCGGCATGGGTGCTACGCGCAACACCCGCCGATTTTGCTGGCCCCAAGCGAATTTCCGTTATGGTATTCCAAGCACGGCATTCACTGCACTGACCTTGCCATTTGCGATAGTCAGCGCCGCAGTCATTGCACACAAACGCCGTCTTTACTTTTGCCATGTTGGATCCTTGAGAAACTAAGGGTTGCCCCTAATAATGTACGCAGAGTTTATCTCGGCAGTCAGTCACTATAATCAAACGTCATTCATGGGTATGCTAGCAGACCCTTTCATCAATCATTGAAACTAATGTCATCAAGCTCACTTATTCCTGATCGTCAGTTGACGTTTTCTCCTGATTTGGCAGCTACCATTGGGCTAGGTGAGGCTATTTTATTACAAGGTATTGCTCCACAGATTCCCCAAACTCCCGGGCGATGGCACGCCTTAGTTATGACATCTTTAGAAAAGAATTTCCCATTTTGGCAGCGGCACGAAATATTGCACCTACTCAAGCGACTCGCGGAACTGGGGGTTATCGCTATACTCACCGAAGATGATGGCGCCACGGTGCGGGTGTCTCTGGCGGGTGAGCACTCCAAGACGGGTGAATACCAGTCGAGTGAACATAGCCAAGGAGCGTCTCTACAACCTCTACAACCCCGCGTCGCGCCTGAAGATACGTGGCAGCCCTCTGAGGGTGTTCTCGATCTGCTCGCTCTGAATCATGGTATTGATCGCCAGTTTGCGCTCAGCCAGCTCGCTAATTTTGAACGCGGGGTCGCGGATCGCACTCGTGACAGTCGATTTAGACAGCACGTGCTAGCTATATGGCGCCGCCAACAGCACCAACATCCCGCATTCACCATTTCAGAGCCCCCTAAGTTCGATGCTGATTGGCATCCCAGTCACGATGCTATGGAAATTATGGTGCGCTCGGGGGTTGATCCCGAGTTCATCGATACATTGCGGCCGGAGTTCGTGCTTTATTGGCGAGAAAAAGGCGGCCCACCCAAAGAAGTAAATAGTCGTTTTATTAGCTTCGTACGCCAACGCTGGTCCCGTTTCGCGGGCGGTTTAGTGCATAGCACTGAGCCCACGCGTATCGGTTCCGCATGGCAACCGAGCAACGAAGTGTTCGAAATCCTGGACATGGCAGGTATTAGCAGAGACTTTGCTCGGCAACGAATGCCCGAATTTGTGCTTTACTGGTCAGACAGTAACGAAATGCACACATCGTGGAACAGCAAGTTCTTACAGCATGTCAAACATCAATGGCGCTGGGAGCAACGCCATGGAGGCGAAAATGTCCAACAGCAAGGAAGCAGCCGACCTGGCCCAACGGGTCGTACAAGGGACCGCAGTCTCGCAGACGACCTCAGCGACACCAGCTGGGCGGAGTGACGGCGACACAGACCAGCCGTCCAGCAAGGACGATATGATTGAAGCCATCAATCAGGTATTCGCATTGTTTCGGTTGAACTACCACAACCAATTTTACGCGGCGTATCCAGACAACGGGCAGCTGAACCAAATTAAACGGTTATGGCTTGAGTCCTTAGGTGGTTTTTCGGCCGACGTTATTCTCTTGGGGGCTCGCCACGCCATAGAAAATAGCGAGTACTTACCCACACTGCACCGAATGCTTGAAAGTTGCCAAGATGCGCTGCGACACAAGGGCTTACCGGGTCCGAGAGAAGCTTTTATCGAGGCGAGCCAAAAGCCCTCGCCCAAACAAGAGCAGCAGTGGAGCCATCCGGCCGTTTATTTCGCTGGGCGCGATAGCGATTGGTTTTTTCTGGCCAACAACACTGAATCAAAGACATGGCCAGTGTTCAAACAGCATTATGAACGCTATGTCGCGCTTGTACTACGAGGCGAAGAACTTGCAATGCCACAGGTCAATCTGCTACCCGAGCATCCAGAGCACGCGACGATGTCAACGGACGAGCGTAAGGCTGCGCTAAATAATCTGCGGGCAGAAACAGGCATCTACGGAAAAGTCGATGGCGATTAGTAGTCTTCGTAGCGGCCAGCGGCCAGATTTTCAAAGCGCGTAAATTCGCCCTGGAATGCCAATCGGCAGGTACCGATGGGTCCGTTACGTTGCTTACCGATGATGATTTCAGCCACCCCTTTATCGGGAGAGTCTTCGTGGTAAACCTCATCGCGGTAAATAAACATGATGACATCGGCATCTTGCTCGATCGCACCCGATTCACGTAGGTCAGAGTTGACAGGCCGCTTATTTGGGCGCTGCTCAAGTGAGCGATTCAACTGCGAAAGCGCCACCATCGGGCAACGAAACTCCTTGGCAATCGCTTTAAGACTTCGGGAAATTTCAGAAATTTCTGCTGTTCTGCCATCGCTAGAGCCAGCTACTTGCATCAGCTGCAAGTAGTCCACCATCACCATACCCAGCTCGCCATGCTCTCTGGCAACCCGGCGAGCTCTCGAGCGAAGTTCTGTGGGCGTGAGTGCCGGTGTATCGTCGATAAAAATACGCGCCTCTTTCAGCGTATTCATCGCTTTAGACAGTTTTGGCCAATCATCCTGTTCAAGCTTGCCATTTCTAACGCGTGATTGATCGATGCGGCCCAGAGAGGACAACATTCGGATGACCAAACTTTCTGCCGGCATTTCCATGGAGAATACAAGAATCGGTTTGTCGCTTTTACCGGCGGCATTTTCTACCAGATTCATCGCAAAACTAGTTTTGCCCATGGAAGGACGGCCGGCGACAATCACCAAATCGGAGGGCTGCATACCCGAGGTCATCTTATCGAGATCAATGAAGCCGGTGCTTAATCCTGTAATCTCGCCGCCTGAATTGAACAGCTCTTCGATTCGTTCCAGCGCTCCCGCCAATAGCGGCTCCATACCTCGTGGAGCGCCTGATTTAGGCCCCTCCTCGGAGATTTGCATGATTCGCCGCTCAGCTTCATCAAGAAGCTCTTCTGAGGATCGACCATCAGGGTTGTAACCGTTATTCGCAATATCTTGGGCAGCACCAATGAGCTTGCGCAGCACTGCGCGTTCATGAACAGCGGTTGCGTAGGCTCGGATATTCGCAGCAGTAGGTGTTTGCTCGGCCAGCTCGGCAAGATAGGTGTGGCCACCGGCAGCGTCGAGCTCACCCGTTGCCAGTAAGCGATCTGCGACAGTGACTACATCGACCGGCTCGCCTCGATCGACGAGCATAGCAATTTGACGAAAGATTGCGCGGTGCTCGGGCCGATAAAAATCGCCAGCCGTTACCACTTCTGCAATGAGATCCCATCCGTCCGACGACAGTAATAGACCACCAATGACAGAGCGCTCAGCCTCAACCGAATGGGGCTGCATCTTGATGCGGGCAATATCCGCATCGAGGGGTTTGTAGGACTCAGCGCTCGCGCTGTAATCACTCATAAGCCTAATCCCGAGTTAATCTCGTAAAGGCTCAGGATAGCCGAGGATGCCAACAGGTGGGAATATAAAACCCGCACCTGCCGAGCGTTAGGGGCTTTATTACTCAGCAACAACCGCAACAGCGACGTTAACAGTCACGTCAGCGTGAAGCTGAAGCATGATGTCGTATTCGCCCACGTCGCGAATGACGCCTTCAGGAAGGCGTACTTCTGACTTATCGACTTCCACGCCAGCCGCCGTAATAGCCGCGGCGATGTCTCGAGTACCGACCGAACCAAACAGCTTACCTTCATCGCCCGCTGTCGCTGCGATTTGGATGAGCTCCAGGGCGTCAAGGGCTGAACCGCGCTTTTGAGCAGCTTCGAGAGTCGCTAATGCCGCGGCTTCTAACTCTGCGCGACGCTCCTCAAACTTAGCAACGTTATCTTTGGTAGCAGGAACTGCTTTACCCTGAGGAACCAAGAAATTCCGGCCATATCCAGGCTTTACAGTGACTTTGTCACCCAAGCTGCCGAGACTGCCTATGTTTTCCAGAAGAATAACTTCCATCGCTCTCTTTCCTTTTGGTCGGATTATCCCGACTCGACAAATGATCTTAAGAGGGATTACTCCCCACCCGCCTCGCGCCGATTTTTCCAACGTCCGCGGAAATTCAATACAGCGTCAATCACCACAATACCGAGCAACGCCAACTTGACTGGATCTATAACCAGCCAAAGCAAATACAATGCAGTAAGCCAACCTGTACCCTGTCCAGCCACTGCGGCACGCGCGTGAACCAGCGCAAAGCCACAAAACATTAATGGCACCGCTGCAACCGCCGCCCAACCCGTGTAATTGGGCAGTGCAAACCAAAGACCCAGAGCCAATATCGTCAAGCCCAAAGTCCATTGAGGCGGCAGACGCAATTCATGAAATTCTCGTCTAAACCCACCCGGGTTGTACAACAACGCTTGCCAATAACGGCCCAACAACAAACTGAGCACTGTCATCGCACTGTTTCCCGCCGCGAGCATGCCCGCGATTTGAACTGTGCTAGGACGGTCGAGACTTACCTTGACAGCACCGTCTGTCTGTAACCCGGCTTCGAGCTGGGTAATGACCGTGTTGAAGACTTCGACCAGCTGCTGCAAAAACTCGGTGCTGAACAACAACAGTGCAGCACCACTAGCGAAACCAACCAAAACTGACACTACCACCGCTAACGGCAGACTTACCGACTCGCGCAACGTTGCCGCGAGACAAAAGGTACCAAGAAGCAGTAAAACACTCCCTGAGTCCCCACTAAACCAAGCGATCAACCCTGCCGGCAATAAAGCCCACAGCGTTAGCCACATTCCCTCGGTCCACCCCTTACGAAGCGTGACGAGGGCAACTGCAGACGCGCTAATCCAGCCAAAAAGGAGCGATCCCGCTCCCAATGCTGCGACCGCCAGCGCCTGCCAGCGACCACGCATGATGAATTCTGCGAGGCCGCGCATCATCTAACCTTACTGGTGTGAATCCGTGTACGGCAACAAAGCAAGGTAACGTGCGCGTTTGATAGCTGTTGCCAGCTGGCGCTGATACTTCGCTTTGGTGCCCGTGATACGGCTAGGAACAATCTTGCCGGTCTCACTAACATACTGCTTAAGGATTTCGAGATCTTTATAATCGATCTCCTTAACGCCTTCGGCAGTAAAGCGGCAGAACTTACGTCGTCGGAAAAAACGTGACATGAATTAATCCTCGCTGCTTTCGCCAGCGTCATCTGAATCATCGCTGGAGGTGTTGGATTCTTGAGTAGGCTCTGACTCCGCTTCAGGTGCTTGTCGCTCCTGATAACGTGACTTGCGCTCACGATCTTCTTTCTCTGCCTTCATAATCAGAGACTCGTCCGTTACCGCGTCGTCGCGACGAATCACGAGGTTACGGATAACAGCGTCGTTGTAGCGGAAAGTCGTTGTCAGCTCTTCCATCGCTTCGTTAGAAGCTTCGACATTCATCAGAATGTAGTGAGCCTTGTGAACTTTGTTGATGTGGTAAGCCAACTGGCGTCGACCCCAATCTTCGAGACGATGAACCTGGCCGCCATCTTTGGTGATGACGTTAGTGTATCGCTCAATCATACCTGGAACTTGTTCAGACTGGTCGGGATGGACCATGAACACAACTTCGTAGTGTCGCACTCGCGAACTCCTTTCGGGTTAATGCCGCCCATCTGGCTAAAACAGTGGTGCGACAAGGAGAATGACCCACAGAGGGCCGGCTAATTTTTTAAGATCGCGGAGTCTACAGCCGCCAGTATAGGTTTGCAATTGTGAATTGTAGCCCTCTAACTGTAGCCCTCTATTGCCACGCTCTAGGCGATACCGCGTTGACGCACAATCTCAAACAGGCATACACCGGTAGCCACCGAGACATTTAAGCTCGAAACTGTTCCAGCCATTGGCAATTTCACTAAATAATCGCAATGTTCGCTAGTCAGTCGACGCATACCGTCACCCTCAGCGCCCATGACCAGCACAGTAGGTCCGGTCATATCAACATCGTAGATAAACTGTTCAGCGTCGCCAGAGGTGCCGACAATCCACGCCCCGGCTCCCTGCAAGGCCAACAACGTGCGTGCGAGATTCGTCACAGGGACTAGCGGTATTACTTCGGCAGCTCCACAGGCGACTTTACTCACCACCGCATTAACTTCGGCGCTGTTATTTTTCGGGACGACAACTGCGTGCACACCTGCGGCATCGGCGCTTCTTAAACAGGCTCCCAAATTATGAGGATCGGTGACGCCGTCTAATACTAAGAGTAAATTAAACCGACCGCTCGCTACGCTTGCCACTAACGAGGCCTCGGTGAGCACCTCAGCGACCGCTTTATCACCTTGCACACTGACCGCAATTCCTTGATGACGCCCATCGATCTCCATGTCGAGCTGATAACGCTCGACACGGGTAACAGCGACACCTTGGGTCTGTGCCAACGCCTCGATTTCCTGAGCTCGCTTATCGCGCCGATTAGTGGCCAGCCACAAGGCCGTAATCCGCTCGGGACTGCGCTTGATAACACCTTCTACCGCATGGAAGCCGTAAATCCACTCGCTCAAGACTTACGCCCTCGTTTACCTTTAGGCCCGGAGGACTTAGATTTTCCTGGCTTGGCGGGTTTCGCTACTTCAGCCACCCCACCTTTTCCCCGACCTCGCTTGCTCGCCTTTGCATCGGCTTTCTTTGGGGGTTTCCCAGCCGATTTCCCAGGTGATTTTCGTCGCCCAGAGGGCTTGCCTTTGGCATCTGCGGTATTTTTAGTCGATGGGAGCTCATCCATTTCCAAATCGATCTTGCGCTCGTCTAAGTCGACGCGTGCCACTTTGACGGTGACCGCTCCCCCCAACTGGAATACACGCCGAGTATGCTCACCAATCAAACGCTGTTTTGACTGGTCAAAGTGGTAGTAATCCCCCGGCAAGGCACTGATATGCACCAAGCCTTCGATATACAAATCCACGAGCTCAACAAAAATGCCAAAGCCCGTTACTGCAGCAATAACACCCGAGTAGACCTCACCCACCTTGTCGCGCAGAAACTCGCACTTAAGCCATGCCTCCACTTCTCGAGTGGCATCATCGGCACGCCTCTCGGTCATAGAGCATTGCTCGCCAAGCATCACAATATCGCCGAGCGAATAAGGGTAAATAAGTCCCTTCTCGAGCACGCCCGCGCCTTCGACCCGCCGCAGTTGCGCACTGATTGTGCTTGAGCGAATTAAATGGCGAATCGCTCGGTGCACTAGGAGGTCGGGGTAACGTCGGATGGGAGACGTGAAATGTGCATAGGCGGGGTAATGCAGACCAAAGTGGCCTTTGTTCTCAGGAGCATAGACCGCTTGACTCAGCGAACGCAGCATCATGGTCTGAATCACCGCGGCATCGGGGCGCTCTTCAATCTGTGCCAACACCGATTGGTAGTCACCGGGTGTAGGTACGTCACCTCCCGGCAAATCCAAAGCGAGCTCCCCTAAAAAGCCGCGCAAATTCTCGAGCCGCTCGGCACTGGGTCCATCATGAACGCGAAACAGCGCAGGCAACTCCGACTGCTCCAATAGATTGGCGGTAGCAACATTGGCGGCCAACATGCACTCTTCAATCAGCTTGTGCGCGTCATTTCGATGAACCGGTGTGATGGACTCTATCTTGCGATCATCGTTAAAAATAATACGCGTTTCGACAGTCTCAAAATCGATTGCGCCGCGGCGCTCACGAGCAGCACGCAAAGCATGGTATAAAGCATGCAGCCTCAGCAAATCGTCGTAGCGCTCTGCGGGGACATCGTCATGCCAGCCCTGCTCAAGAACCTCACCCACTTGGGTATAAGTGAGTCGCGCGTGAGAATGAATAACGGCCTCATAAAAACAGCTATTAATAACCTGACCGCTAGCGCCAATCTCAAGCTCTGCGACCATGGCAAGTCGATCAACGTGAGGCTTTAACGAGCAGAGTCCGTTCGACAGCACTTCGGGGAACATCGGTACAACGCGCTCCGGGAAATAAACCGAGTTGCCTCGCAGTGTCGCTTCTTTATCGAGAGCAGAACCTACTGGAACGTAATGGGACACGTCAGCGATCGCTACCCACAGACGGTAGCCGGTGCCCGACTTCTCGCAATAGACCGCATCATCAAAGTCACGCGCATCCTCGCCGTCGATAGTGACAAAGGGCTTTGCACGCAAATCGACGCGAAACGTTTTATCCTCCTCTCGAGGCTCATCACCCAAACGACCGGCTTCTTCCAGCACCTCATCGGGCCACTCATTGGGAATATGATGGGCCTTAATCGCAATATCGATTTCCAAGCCTGGGTCTAGATGATCACCGAGAATCTCAACCACCTCGCCCTTGGCGCCCAGCACATTGGTGGGGTAGTCGGTGATTTTCACGGACACCATTTGACCGGGAATCGCACCGCCCTTTTTAGGCGGCGGAATAAGGATTCGCTGGCTGATTCGGGTGTTATACGAGACCAGATAGCCGATGCCGCTCTCTTCCATGTACCGACCAGGTAGTTCAGTAACTGCGTGGGTTAAAACTTCAACCACCTTGCCTTCACGCCTGCCACGGTTATCAACGCCGGAGATCGCAACTAAGACTTCATCGCCGTCAAACACCCGCTGCATTTCGCGGTTTGAGAGAAAAAAGTCGTCGCCCTCGCCTTCAATAAGGCGCGCAAATCCGTAGCCATCTCGGTGCCCAATAATACGACAGCGTTTCAGATCGAGCTTTTCAGCCAACCCAATACGGCCCCGACGATCCACATGAATCTGGCCATCGCGCTGCATCGCATTAACCCGTCTGCGCAACGCTTCTAGATTGTCGTCACTGGTGAGATTGAGCTCAGCCGCTAGCGCAGGCAATTTCATGACCGTATGGCTGGCTTTAAGCACATCCAGTATGACTTCGCGGCTGGGAATAGGGTTGTCGTATTTGCCCGCCTCACGCGCCGCGTGCGGATCTGCCAGTGGTTTACTGCGTCGCTTATCCTTGCTCGATGTCAAAATAGTCTCTAATTACTCTAAGTGTATAGCTCGCCAGTATACGCACATGAAGAGTTTGAGGCATTGGTGAAAACTGCACCGACCTCGATACAGCGCGAGGGTCGATTGTATAACTTTGAAAAATGACGCAAGCTTAAATTTTGAAGTGGCTTTTCACGTACTACTTTGCGAGTAGCAAATTGCACGAATGATCGGAACGAGGGTTACGCCATCAGACTCACCGCCTACACCAATTACTCATTGCGTACCTTGATGTACTGCGCCCTGCACTCCGGGCAAATTATACGCATCGAAGATATCGCCCGTGCGTTTGGCATTTCCAAAGCACGCCTCCTGAAATCGGCGCGCCAAATGGGTCAGCTGGGCTATTTACGGACTATTCGCGGTCGCAGCGGCGGCGTGCAACTGGGTATGGCAGCAGAGCAGATTATTATTGGCGAGGTAGTCCGAGCACTGGAAGGCGCGAGTGAGGTCGTAGAATGTTTCAACCCGGCGACCAATACGTGCCCGCTGATCGGCGAATGCAAACTTACCGGGCTCTTCCGCCAAGGCCTTGAGGCCTTCTTCAGCGAGCTCGACAAGGTAACCCTCGCCGATGTCACCCAAGAACCCGAAATCCTTCGCAACCGACTGCCCTTACTCGAGCTTGTCTAGAGACTAGCGTTGACAAGAAACCGATCCCGCTTTACCCTGCGCGCGCTCTGGTAGTTCACAGAGTTCCCCCTGCCCAGGTGGTGAAATTGGTAGACACGCTAGCTTCAGGTGCTAGTGCTCGCAAGGGCGTGGAGGTTCAAGTCCTCTTCTGGGCACCAAAGATCTAAAATACCCACAAGCTGTCCCTTGCTTGGCTCCGGCTGCGCTTTACGGCGAGGTTTCTGCCGAAGTCGTCAATATGCTGAGATTTACAGGTACACCCACAACACATTTTGATAGCAAATTCGGGTACGTAAGAGACCTAACGCCCTGAGTTTTTAGTTCGGGTACCTTAGAAACGCGCTCAAAGAACGGTTAGCGAGATTTCTCGTAGTAGAAGAACAGCCAACGCGATCCAGCTCAACATAAATACACTAAAGCGCATCCAGACATGATTCACCAACACCTGAATCACAGAGTGCAGCAATCGTAAAATACAGTAGCTCCAGGCTGCGTACAGATGCACCATATCCGTATGGCCTTGCGCCCAAATCACCATTATGACGGCATAAAATAAGGTCGGTTGCTCCCATAAATGATTGTAGTTATCTGCAACCCGCTCCACGCTGCTTGGAAATACCCCTCCCAACTGTGAGGGATGCGCCAGTTTCTGTAGATCCACGCCTTCCGCCTCGAGGCGCTTCGCGGCAGGAATACGGGTGGCATACATAAGCAGCATCATTACGAAACTCAGTAGCCCCATAAAAAGAATAGGTTGTAGGATCAAATCATTCATCGCAATGCCTCTCTAGTCGTTAGTGGGATCAATCAAAATCCCATGTTTGTCATACCATTTTTGTTGGCGAGAACATCATAGCGGCCGTCGCACAATCTGCACGTGCCTCCACCAACCAAGCAAGGTATGCTCTTGGCAGTTAACCTGTGGAGATCGCCATGAGCACTACGACCCTCGTTATTCTCGCCACTCTCGCCGTCCTGCTCGTCTGGGGCGTAGCGATCTACAATCAGTTAGTCACCCTGTTAAACCGCTATAAAAACGCTTTCGCGCAAATCGAAGTGCAGCTCAAACGCCGTCATGATCTCATACCTAACCTGGTCGAGACCGCAAAAGGCTATTTAACTCACGAGCGCGAGACGCTGGAGGCGGTTATTTCTGCGCGCAATGAGGCCGCGAGCGCCCTTAAAGCCGTTACCGAAAGCGGCATTGATGCAACGGCCATTCGTAATTTGGGTGGCGCTGAAACTGCCCTAGGGTCTGCAATGGGCAAACTCAATGTCGTTATGGAGGCCTACCCCGATCTTAAAGCCAGCGCTAACATGCAGCAGCTTTCGGAGGAGCTCACGTCGACCGAGAACCGCGTCGCCTTTGCTCGGCAAGGATTTAACGATGCTGTTATGGGTTACAACACCTACCGACAAAGTTTTCCGAACGTCGTTATAGCAGGTTGGTTTGGTCACCGAGAAGACGCCAGCCTCCTTGAATTCGCAGACTCAGAGCAAATTCAAGCAGCGCCCTCTGTCAGTTTTAGTTAAGGCATAGACCGTGGATTTCTTCCGCGAACAGGATGTTGCGCGGCGCAACTCCCGCCTGCTCACCGTACTATTTGCGCTTTCGGTCGTTGTTTTAATTATCCTCACCAATATCTTGGTTGCGGGCGCACTGTTATTTCGCGACGGTGCGTCCCCTGGAGAGCATGAGTCGGTCATTGCCATGTTTCATAGCATCGACTGGCGCCTATTTTTCACGATCGGTGGCGGCATAGCGTTTGTGATCGGCATCGTGGTGCTAGTTAACTGGCTGCGCTTTGCTCAGGGCGGCAAGACCGTCGCTGAGGCGCTCGGCGGACGTCCGGCACTGCCCTCCACCTCCGACACTCTCGAACGTAGAGCTCAAAACATTGTGCAAGAGATCGCTCTCGCCGCGAACATGCCTGTCCCTCCTTTATACATTCTCGACGACGAGCGCGGCATTAACGCATTTGCCGCGGGCGTAAGCCCCGGCGATGCCGTTGTCGCCATAACCCGCGGCGCGATGGTACAGCTGACGCGCGACGAACTGCAGGGCGTTATCGGGCATGAGTTCAGTCATATCCTCAACGGTGATATGCGCTTAAGTATTCGCTTAGCTGCGATGCTGCGCGGTATCACCTTTATTGGCGACGTGGGCACCGTCTTGATGCGAAGCGCTACCTATAGTGGCAATCGACGCCGCAGTGACAGCAAGAACAATAACGCTGCTGCGGGTCTTGCGATTGGCTTGGGACTTTATTTAATCGGTCTTCTCGGTGGCTTAATGGCAGGGATTATCAAGTCAGCGATTTCAAAGCAAAAAGAATATCTCGCAGATGCCTCAGCCGTGCAGTTCACGCGTAATCCTGAGGGCATAGGCGATGCGCTCAAAGTTATCGGGGGCTACACACCAGGTACGCTAGTACACACCGCCCGAGCGGAAGAGTTATCACATCTGTTTTTCGGTCAGGTGAAGCACCGTTTGTGGTCTCTGTTCGCCACTCACCCACCGTTAGCAAAGCGTATTGAACGAATCGATCCCTCTTGGAATGGGCAGTTTGTTCAACGAAGCACAAATCACCGCAATCTCGAAGCCAAGCTGGCGGAGGAGATGGGGGTTAATCAAGCCTCACGGGCAATGGCTGCGGCAGGCCTCGCAGCCACCATTGACCTTTACCAACCACCGCCCACCGAGCAAAAGGTTTCACTAGAGGGCCGCGCAACGCCCGCGCTCGCCGCTGTAGTTATCGATGACGCACGCGAACCCCTCGGCGCGATGAGCCTGATCCTCGCCTTACTTTGGCACACTGACCAAAATTCCAAGCAACTTGAGGCGGTGCGAGCAGCCAATATTAGAGGTCTTGAAGACATGGTTGCACAGCGGGGGAAGGAACTTGCCAATCTAACACCTGACCTTCGATTACCATTAATAGAGCTGTGCTTGCCCACATTAAAAACCTTATCGGTAAGCCAGTACCAAGCTTTTAAAGGTTTATTACTGTCCTTTATTCGTGCCGATGGCCGAATCGACTTATTTGAGTGGTGTCTTTTTCAACTGGTGCGCCACTATCTCGACCCTGAGTTTATGCGCATAAAACCGGCGAAGCCTCGATATAAAACCCTCCACGACGTAGCTCCGTCATTGACTATAGCGCTCGGTACACTCGCCCATTTAGGTCAAGGCAATACTGAACAGGCGTTTAATCGAGGCTGTGAAATCGCCGGACTCAATCTGACTCTGCCACCACTTGAGAATGTGGATATTCGCGAGTTTAGCCGCGCCATTGAACGCCTAGCCAACTGTTACCCATTGCTCAAAGTTACCGTATTGAAAGCGATGGCCGAGGTGGCACGTACCGATGGCGAGATTTGCCCGCGCGAGCTTACCCTCATCAAAGCAATAGCCGCCGTCATCGACTGCCCCTTACCCAATCAGCTGATCGCAGACGTTATAAAATGACACTTGTCGTCAAAAACGAGCAGTTCATCACTTTGGGGTGGTTTTTCGGTCCCGAAGGCGTAGACTGACCGTGCGTTGGATTTCAAAGATAGAGACTAACGTACGCTGACAGGAGGTCGGCAAAAAGGTTCGCGGCGCGACATTGTGCGCTGATCTGTGAAAGAAAAAAGTAACCGAGTCATCGCACAAGGAGGTGCATAATGACAAATCAACCTGAACCACATCTGATAAATGCGGGTAACCGCTTACGTAAACGAGCTTTAGCGTTTACACCACCACCACCCGATGTCGACTATGCCCAGATAGCAGAAGCGACAGATCTACCCCCTGAGTCGCTATCTAAAACCACGGCAAAAGTACTGCACTTATTGCTCACGCGAGACCTATCACGCTTACGATCAGACACTGTGGCAGACGAGTTAGGTGTTAGCCCAACCACGTTGCGAAGGCGTCTACGCGCAGACCGTATGCATTACCAAGAGCTGCTGGACTTAGCGCGCCAGTATCGCTGTGAGAAACAATTGGGTAGGGCTTGGGTGCCGGGCAAAACGTTGGCGTGGGATTTAGGCTACGCCGAGGTTAATAGCTTTTACCGGGCCTTCAAGCGCTGGACTGGCAATAACTATAGCAACGTTAAATTAAGCTATATCTGAGTACTGTTAGGGCCTCAGCCGAGGCCCTACATACGCGAGTGAACGATTACGTTAAATCTTACCCGTCATGTCGTAGACCCAATAGCCCACGTGTTCGTGTAAGGCACGACTCGATCGAGCAAGGCGGTAATAGGTAGGCAACCAACCCGGCACGAGAGGCTCAAACTTAGGAAGTTGATGATCAGTCGCCGCGGCCGTCACTTGTAGGCCCTGCTTTTCAAATAACGCCAGTGCACGTCGCATATGAGCACCACTTGTCACCAGTAATATGTGCCGATAACCCGCCTGTTTAAGTATTTTCCCTGCGTTCACAGCATTTTCATGGGTGGTACGACTCGCGGTTTCGAGGATCAATGCGGAACGCGGTATCTTCAGAGCGACAAACTTCTCGGCTAAGAGGTCCGCTTCGGCCCTGTTGGGTGGATGCGATCCACCAGAGATCAAAATAGTCGGAGCTTTACCTGCATAGTAGAGCTCAGCCGCCGTGAAGACTCGGTCGGCGGCATTGTTGAAATCGGCCCCATGGCCAAAACGTGATTCTCCTTCGGTGGCACCTCCAAGGAGGACAATGACATCCGCACTGGGTAATTCTTCGGGTGAAAACCCTGGGTGTCGGCCCTCGAGGGGCGTGACCAGCCAACTTGAACCGAACTCGGTAGACGGAACATACAGAATGATAAAAGCGAGCAGCGCCATTAACCAAGAAAAACCACGTCTCCCAGTAATACCGCCGAGTACCGAGAAGAAGAGTAAGACGAGACCCAGTGATAGCGGGTAAACCAGCAGTGACAGGATCTTCGTCAGCATCAGCATAATTAATTATCCAAATGGGCTCTTTAGAACAATTGTTTCTTCACGATCCGGCCCCGTGGAAATAATGTCAATAGGTGCGCCCACGAGTTCTTCAATTCGGTTGATATAAGCACGCGCATTGGCGGGCAAGCCATCAACTGACTTAACACCGACCGTTGATTCTGACCAACCGGGCACCGTCTCGTAAACCGGCATCAGGGCGTCGTAGTCACCCGCATCAATGGGGTTAGAAATACTTTCGCCCTGTGCATTCTGGTAACCGGTACATATAGAAATAGTCTCTAAACCATCGAGCACATCTAGCTTAGTCAGGCATATACCCGATACAGAGTTGATATTGACAGCCGTTCGCAGTGCTACCGCATCGAACCAACCGCAGCGGCGAGGGCGGCCGGTAGTAGCGCCAAACTCGTGGCCACGTTCCGCCAAGCGCTGACCAACAGCATCAAACAATTCGGTCGGGAAGGGGCCCGAGCCCACTCGTGTTGTGTACGCTTTGGTAATGCCGAGCACGTAATCGAGATACAGGGGACCAAAACCAGAACCCGTAGCGGTACCGCCTGCGGTGGTATTTGAACTCGTCACGAACGGGTACGTACCGTGGTCAATATCGAGTAATGAACCTTGTGCGCCCTCAAACAAAATAGAGGCATTATTACGTCGATGCTCATGCAAAATGGAGGTCACGTCGCCCATCATAGGTAGCAGTTGCTCACCTTCACGGCGTGCCTCTTCGAGGACTTCCTCAGGATCAAGGGCCTCAACTCCGTAGTAATGGACGAGCGCATGGTTGTGATAATCGAGTACTTCACGCAACGTCGATTCAAAATACGCTGGATTGCGTAAGTCGCCCAAACGCAAACCGCGTCGAGCCACCTTGTCCTCATATGCGGGCCCAATACCACGCCCGGTTGTACCAATTTTATTCTCGCCGCGACGCAGCTCGCGCGCCTTATCCAAGGCGACGTGATAAGGCAAGATTAACGGGCACGCAGAAGAAATAATCAAGCGATCTCGCACAGGGACATTACGCGCCTCGAGCTCTGCAATTTCCTTGAGCAGTGCCGAAGGAGACAACACAACGCCATTACCAATAAGGCACTCCACGTTTTCTCGTAAGATGCCCGACGGAATTACGTGCAATACGGTCTTCTCACCATTGATGACCAATGTGTGGCCCGCGTTATGGCCGCCTTGAAACCGCACGACAGCATCCGCCTGCTCCGTTAGCAGGTCGACAATCTTTCCTTTGCCCTCGTCACCCCATTGGGTTCCGAGTACGACAACGTTCTTGCTCATTGCAACTCCAGTTACGCTCGCGGTTCACAGACCCAATCGGTTCCGTGTTTAATCAATTGTTCATTACAGCGATGGTCGTGCTCGCCATTGTGCGCGCGAATAACAACGCAGCCGTCTTCGCGCAGGTGGTTTATCGTCAATTCAAGATCTTGGTCAAACACTACCGGCGCCGAAATAACTCGACGCGAGTTGATCTCGAGCTGAGTAGCCGCAGTTAGGGCCTTCAAATCGCAAGCGAAGCCGGTAGCAGGACGCGCTCGGCCAAAAACGCTACCCACATTGTCATAACGGCCACCTTTCGCAATTGCAGCGCCATGGCCGTCAATGTACGCGGCAAACACCAAACCCGTGTGGTATTGGAAACCGCGCAACTCTGCGAGGTCAATATAAATGGCAACATTGGGGTGGGCACGCTCTATCGCGCTAACTACAGCTTCGACTTCATCAATTGCACGCTTAGCACTGGGCAAATCGGCGACGAGCGCGCGCGCTTTGGACAAGACATCGGTAGAACCATGCAATTGAGTAAGTGCTAGCAGTGAAGCAGCTAGCTCAGCGGGCAATCCAACGATGGCAGCCTCGAGATCGGGCAACGATTTTCGTTGCAACGCATCGAACACCGCCTCACCGATATCAGTAGCCCTATCGAGTTCTGCCAGTAACGCCTCGTAAACACCCACGTGGCCGATATCCAGGGTAATTGTGCAATCTTGCCCGGCCGCACGAGAAACCAGCGCCAGCATCAAGTCAATGATCTCAAGATCCGCACTCGGGTCAGCACAGCCGTAAATCTCTGCGCCTAGTTGAATAGGCGAACGGCCCGCCATCAGTGACTGCGGCGCACTGTGTAAAGTCGATCCCGCATAACAAAGTCGCGTCACGCCTTCTTCACACAAACTGTGTGCATCAATGCGCGCAGTTTGCGGCGTCATATCAGCACGAACACCCAGTGTGCGACCGCTTAATCGGTCAGAAAACTTACAGGTGAGCACATCGAGATCCGCTCCCAAGCCGACTAAAAGAGAATCTGTGAATTCTACCAGTGGCGGAATAACGAATTGAAAGCCCCAACGCTCGCACTCATCGAGCAACGCACGACGCATATGCTCCACCGCGCCTGCGCGATCGGGCAATAATTCATCGATACCATCGGGTAGTAACCAGCGCTTATCGGAAGTCATAAGTGTGCGTTCGAACCAGTAATAATTGCTTTATTAGGCGGAGCGCGGATCTTACCACAGCCAATCGGCGGACGCAGTTAGGAGAACCGTCGCCTTTTACCAAATTATGCCCCTAGAGCATGCCCCGAGCACCGGTATTAATGAATCCATGGCTTAACAGTAAAACGGCGGGCTAATTGCCCGCCGTATTGTTTTCGCACGCAGCACTGATACCGTGCCGGCTGAGATGCGTCAGATTTACTTACCCGCGTTAGGATTTCTCAGGTATTGGAAGAACTGACTGTCAGGCTCCACCAGCATAATGTCGCCGCCACCCGAGAAGGTCTCTTGATAAGCCCGCAAACTGCGGACAAAAGAATAGAACTCGGGATCACGGTTATAGGCCTCTGAGTACACTTGGGTCGCCAGAGCATCGCCATCACCGCGAATAATCTCAGCATCACGAAAGGCATTCGCCTCTAAAACGGTCACTTCACGGTCCGCAGCGGCGCGTATTCCCTCCGCTAATTCCTGACCTTGCGATCGCAGCTCGCGAGCTTCTTTCTCTCGCTCAGCATTCATACGTCGGTAAACTGAGTTTGATACATCGGGTGGTAAATCGATTTTCTTAACTCTAACGTCGATAACCTCGATACCCAACTCCTGGTTGGCCACTTGGGACAAGCGCTCAGTAATGGCTTCCATAAGTTCATCGCGCTCACCGGATACTACTTCTTGCACCGTTCGTGCGGCCACTTCGTTGCGCAAACCATCGTTAATACGCTGAGAAAGGAGGCCAGCCGCCCTCGCCTCTTCACCGTTAGTCGCGGTGTAGAACTTAGCAGTATCTTTGACGCGGAACTTGGCATAAGAATCAACAATCAGCGCTTTTTTCTCTTGCGTGAAAAAACGCTCAGGGTTGGAATCGACGGTTAGAATCCGACCGTCGAAAATGCGTACGTTGTTAACAAACGGTACCTTGATGTGTAACCCTGGCATTAGATTGGGATTAACAACCTCACCAAACTTAAGTAACACGCCGCGCTCGGTTTCACGGATAACGTAAATCGAGTTGCTGCCAATGATAAGCAGCACGGTAGCCAGTAAGCCCACCCACATTTGCTTAGCGCTCATTATCGGCCTCCTCGTCGAACGTCATTGTTGTTGATTTCTCGACGAAGCTCTTCCGTCACGCGCTCGGTAATTTGGCGTAAGGCACTTTCGCTGAGTCCGGAGCGACTGCTACCACCCGCACTCTGTCGGGAGGCATCAGCCGCAGGTGCCAGCTTATCGAGGGGCAAGTACAACACGTTGTTGCCGCCCTCAACGTCCACCAATACCTTGTTGGTATTAGACATGACGGTTTGAATGGCATCGAGATAAAGTCGCTCACGAGTCACCTCTGGCGCCTTCTCATACTCGGCCAGTAAGCGCTTGAAGCGGTCGGCTTCACCATCTGCCGTTGCAACAACTTGCTCACGGTAAGCATTGGCCTCCTCCATCATTCGCTGAGCTCGACCACGAGCCTCAGGAACAATGCCATTAGCATAGGATTGGGCTTCGTTTTTAACCCGCTCTTCGTCCTCACGCGCCTTGATCACGTCATCGAATGCACCTTGGACTTGTGCAGGTGGTTTACCTTCATCGATGTTGACTTTTGAGACACGAATGCCCGTACCGTAATCGTTCAAGTAACCCTGCAAACGATCACGCACCTCAATAGCTAACAAGGCACGACCTTCGGTCAGCACCAGATCCATTGTGGTATCACCAACCGCATGTCGCAGCGCACTTTGGGCCGCGTGCTGTAGTGAAATCTCAGGGTCGCGAACCTGCAGAACAAACTTCTCTGGGTCGTCAATGACGTATTGCACCGACATGCTGACCTCAACGATGTTTTCATCTTGCGTTAACATCACTTCGCGAAAGCTTGCTGCACGAACCTTCGTGGTGTTCACAGTGACCACTTCATCGATGATCGGTGGGTTCCACTGTAAGCCGGGCTGAAGTGTCTCAGTGTATTTTCCGAAACGCAGGACGATAGCACGCTCCTGTTCATCGAGCTGATAAAAACCCATCAGCGCCCACACCGTTAAAGCACCCGCACCGATTACGCCCAACAGTGCACCGGGAACTTTGCCGCCGCCGCTAGATCCACCGGCGCCACCCGAGCCACCTGAGCCACCGAACATTCGGTTAATACGCTGTTGAAGCTTTTTTAACGCTTCATCGAGATCGGGCGGTCCTTGATCATTTCCGCTCCAGGGATCACGGGGTTTGTTGCCACCGCCACCAGGTTCGTTCCAAGACATGGGAATTCCTTTTTTGGTTTCAGCCTCAGTCTAGCAAAAGCTTGGGCCCGTTTGTAATTAATGGGGACTCAATGTCGATGTTGCAACCGCTCCCAGTCCTTCTGGGGCAAACAAATCGACAAAGTAGAGCCGCCGTCTTCGTTAAATAACTCATCTTCGACTGCGCCAGCCGCATAAAGCGATGCACGCAAGCGACCATCAGCAGGAGTCAATGGCACATCACCTCTGAAAATATCATCTTGCAACCGCTCTCGTAGCGCCTCTGCCAACAAGTCCATGCCAAGGTCGTCGCGCGCTGAAAGGTATACCGCCGTGGGTAAACCGTCACCATTGCGGACGATGCGTGCCGGCTGATCAAGCAAATCGACTTTATTGTAAATAGTAAGCTGCGGGATCTTCGACGCGCCAATGTCTTCGAGGACCGACTGCACCTCGGACTCAAAATGCTCTCGATGGTCGGCGGCAACATCCACCACATGAAGTAGCAGCGTGGCATTTAGCGTTTCTTCTAGCGTCGCTTTAAAAGCTTCCACTAACGTATGCGGCAAATGGGCAATGAATCCGACCGTATCTGCCAACATAACGGGGCCAAGATGCTCAATATCCACTCGACGCACAGTGGGATCGAGGGTCGCAAAGAGTTGATCTGCAGCGTAGACCGTGGCGTGCGTAAACCGGTTAAACAGGGTCGACTTCCCTGCGTTAGTGTAGCCCACTAGGGAAACAAGCGGAATTTCTGCGCGCTGTCGAGAACGCCTGCTTTGCGCGCGCTGGGAGCGTACTTTGTCGAGGCGGCCTTCAATCGCTCGAATCCGCGCTCGCAGTAAGCGCCTGTCAGTCTCGAGCTGTGTTTCACCAGGACCGCGTAATCCGATACCGCCTTTTTGACGCTCGAGGTGAGTCCAACCGCGAATCAAACGAGTACTCATATGCTTCAGTTGAGCCAGTTCGACCTGTAGTTTGCCCTCATGAGTTCGAGCACGCTGTGCGAAAATATCCAGGATGAGGCCCGTACGCGCAATAACACGACACTTGAGCTCTCGCTCAAGGTTACGCTCTTGGCTCGGCGTCAGCGGGTGGTTGAACACCACTAACTCAGCCTCCTCGGCCTCCTTAACGGCCAAGATTTCCTCGACCTTGCCCGTGCCGGCATAAAACTTCGCTGAAGGCGAGCGCCGGTGGCCAGTAATCAGGGCAACGGGGTCACCGCCCGCGGACCTTACTAGCTCTTCAAACTCATGGGGATCTTCCGGCGCTTCACCATCGTCGATGGTGAGTTGCACCATAACCACGCGTTCGCCACCTTCATGACGCTCAAAAAGATCAGTCGCCACTGGTTTGCCCGCGACGGTTAGCAATCAACATAGGAACGCTGTGGCGTATTGGTTGGCTCAATTACTCGCTTTCAGAGCCTTCTTCGCCGTCAGCACCGGCAGTCAGCGGGATCCGTACGTTGCGCGACGGCACAACAGTAGAAATCGCATGCTTATATACCATTTGAGATACCGTGTTTTTTAAAAGCACAACAAACTGGTCGAAGGATTCAACTTGACCCTGCAGCTTGATGCCATTGACGAGGTAAATAGATACCGGAATCCGCTCTTTGCGCAGCGCATTCAGATAAGGGTCTTGTAACGTATGCCCTTTTGACATGGGGACTCCTATTTAAAGTATTGCGGATCACACAAGCGAGGCGACCCAAACTCTGTCCGTTAAATTACGGCGCGCTATTCTACTATGACGACAGGCCGTTATGATAGTTCCCCAAACCATTCTTTCAAAGCAATAAGCAGGCTTTTTGACGAGGACAGAGGTATATTTTTACCGTTATCAGCCACAACATTGGACCAATTGATATTCCCAGTCCCCGTCTCTCCCTCCACCCTGGACAACACGCCCGCATCGTCGGTCAGCAACCACGTTAAATTTGGCCACTTGCGTAGCCAGGTCAACTGTCGCTTAGCCAGCTGCCGAGTCGCAGCCAGCGCATTCGACTGTGCCTCCTCCCAAGTCACCTCACCGTCGAGCCAGGCCCACAACTGGCGATAACCCACCGCACGAATAGAAGGTAGCCCCACATTAAGATCTTTCCGTTCGTGCAGTTTCCGAACCTCGTCGATCAACCCCTGCTCTACCATTACGTCAAAACGATCAGCGATCCGTTTATGCAACACTTGACGGTCGGAAGGGCAGACAGCCAATGCCATCACGTCGCCCAACACTGTTTCGTGTTTTTCACCTTGCTGCCAATCACTCAACGGCCTACCGGTCATTTGCCAAATCTCTAAACCTCGGCTAATGCGCTGACTGTGATTGGGGTGGAGCCTTGAGGCGAGCACCGGGTCAACCCGCGTAAGCTCAGCGTGCAACGCGGGCCAACCCTCAACGGCAGCACGAGCCTCAATACGCTTTCGAACGTCGAGATCCGTTGCGGGAATATCATCGAGCCCCGACAGCAATGCGCGGTAGTAGAGCATTGTCCCGCCGATCAAAATTGGATGACGGCCTCGAGATCGAATATCGATAATGGCAGCATGGGCATCCCGCGCAAAATCGGCAGCTGAGTACGGCTCACTGGGATCTCTGATATCGATTAAATGGTGAGGATAATCGGGCTTTGCAGCGCCAATATTCAAGTCCCGATAAACCAGTGCCGAGTCGACAGAAATCAATTCAGCGTTGCATTGCTCGGCGAGCGTAATCGCCAAATCGGTTTTACCTGCGGCGGTAGGCCCCATGATACACAGCAAGGGTGGCGCCACTAACGACCTCGCAAAAACAATTTATCGAGCTCAGTCATTGTTAGCTGCACCCAAGTGGGTCGCCCGTGATTACATTGACCCGATCGTTCTGTGTGCTCCATATCTCTCAACAGTGCGTTCATTTCAGGAATTGTTAATCGCCGATTGGCACGCACCGAGCCGTGACAAGCCATAGTCGACAGCAGCTCATCCGCGTGGGCTGTGATCCGATCTGAACGACCATATTCCAGTAAGTCCGAGAGCACATCGCGAAGCAACTGCTCAACATTGGCGTGAGCCAATGCAATTGGTACCTCGCGCACCAACAGCTGTTCCTCGCCCACCTGCTCGACCAGCAAGCCTAGCGACTGCAATGATTCATTTGCGTCAACTGCGAGGGACGCTTCGCGAGCAGAAACGGCGATACTCTGCGGAACGAGCAGTGGCTGAGTACGAATCCCCACGTCGTCGCGCATTGCCTTCAAACGCTCATAGGTAATGCGCTCATGGGCAGCATGCATATCGACCAACACCATGCCCTCGGCGTTTTGAGCGAGAATATAAACACCGTGTAATTGTGCGATAGCGAACCCTAAAGGAGGTACATCCTGCTCTTCAGATGACATGGTCATGGCGTCAGCAACAAATCCTCGATCACCAGAGACAGTCTGTGGCCTACTGTACAAATGCGCCAACGCATCCCGCTGCGCCTCAAACTGACCAGCAGTCGGCGCATCAGGCATAAGCAAACCCATACGGCCTTGTGTCGGCGCTGCCATCGTTAACGCCGTGTCTACATTGGGTGTTATGGCCGGTGAGCCATCGCCTGGGCGAAGCTCTGCCAGCGCGCGGTTTAATGTACTGAAAATGAAACCATGGATTTCACGGCCATCTCTAAAGCGCACCTCATGCTTGGTTGGGTGCACGTTCACATCGACCCGAGAAGGTTCGAGCTCCAGAAAAAGCACATAGGCGGGATGGCGCCCATGAAACAGCACATCGCGATACGCCTGCTTGATAGCATGAGCGATTAGCTTGTCGCGGATCACACGACCATTGACAAAAAAGTACTGTAAATCTGCCTGAGAGCGGGAAAAAGTGGGCAAACCTACCCAACCTCGCAAAGATAAATCCCCAGCCACTCGCTCGATCGGCACCGCCTGCTCCATAAAAGCAGGCCCTACGACGCTCGCAACCCGGCGCTCTCGGGTAGCTGTATCTATCGCTGGCGCCAAGCCATGCACGACGCGACCGTTATGCGTCAAACTGAATGCTACGTCAGGACGGGATAAGG
>ERZ807291.878-NODE-878-length-50423-cov-86.856357_pt1 | contig 50423 bp, 48 predicted proteins | sample MGYA00521257_ERZ807291 | MGnify/ENA primary metagenome ERZ807291 (study PRJEB31413, sample SAMN03169783) | marine metagenome | biome: Marine; feature: Water; material: Subsurface seawater | place: North Sea | collected 2011-04-28 | depth 1 m m ... | reverse complement strand
GCACTGGACTTTCTTTGGAGGATACAAACCTAGTTCCCATCTGGATACCTTCTGCACCAGCTGCAAAAGCTGCAGCCATACCAATTCCATCAACAATTCCACCCGCTGCAACAATAGGCAAGTCTGTGTGCTTTCTTATTGCTTGAATAAGCACAATTAGACCTACTTCTTCTGGATTTTTAAAGCCCCCACCCTCTGTGCCTTCTATCACAAGGCCATCCACACCAGCATCAACTGCCTTAATTGCACCTGCTACATTTGGGACTGCATGAAAGACCTTGATGCCAGCATCTTTGAGAATATGAATGTATTTACTAGGATCACCTGCAGAAGTAGTAACGAATTTTATACCTTGCTCTAATACCAATTCGATCATGCTCTCATCTCTCAAAAACATTAAAGGCAGGTTCACACCAAAGGGTTTATCTGTGAGTTCTGACATGGCTAAAATCTCAGCTTTGCAATTTTCAGTCTCTCCAGAAGAGGTTTCGATGATGCCAAATCCTCCTGCATTTGAAACAGCAGAAGCTAGCTGACTTCTGGCAATCCACCCCATGGGTGCTTGAATAATTGGGTACTTAACCCCTAAGATTTCAGTTACTCTATTCATATAATAACAATATCTATTGACATAAATTATGTCAATAGATATATTTTAAACTAATTATGTCAAAACAAGACGGAAGAAATCTACGAAGCATCAATAGCCAAAAACTTATCGTAAATGCTTGCATTAAATTATTCAAAGCAGGAAATTTAGAGCCAACCGCTCAACAAGTTGCTGATGAGTCTGGGGTTGGAATAAGAACTGTTTTCAGACAATTTGATGAAATGGAAAATCTATTTAAGTCTGTAGATGCAGTCTTAAGCAAGGATTATGATTTTAATGTTAAATACGATCCCTCATCATCATTTGAGACACGACTACAATCTGTCGCAAATCACATGAATGCAGGCTATAAAAAACATAAATTAATTATGTTTATGACTGTTTCTAATATGTGGAAGTATGAATTTTTGCGTGAAAATTTTTTAATGTATCAAGATCGTATAAAAGATAAAACCGAGGAAGTCCTTCCCGAAGTTTTAGGCTTTGATGACGAATCTAGGCATTTATTCCATGCCAGTCTATCTTTTGCAATGTGGACAAGACTTCAAGGTCAAAAATTAAATAGTGATCAAATTAAAAAGGCAATGCTCAGGCAATGCCTCTTGATTGCAAACGATAATAAATAAAAGGAAAAAATGGCATACCAAATCAGCGATAAGGCAAAAGCAATCCATGAAAGACTTGAGGTTTTTATGGAACAACATATTTATCCTCGCGAGAAAGACTTTGATGAATTTACCAGCAACCAGGAAAACCTATGGAAATACCCTGATTGGTATCAAGGACTAAAAGATGAAGCCAAGAAACAAGAGCTTTGGAACTTGTTCTTACCCAAAGAATATGCTCCTTGGAGCCCTGGCTTAACAAACGTTGAAATTGCTGTTTTATTTGAAACCATGTCCCGCTCTGCCTGGGCGCAACAGGTATTTAATTGTAATGCACCAGATAGAGGCAACATGGAAGTGTTGGCAAAATACGGCACCCCAGAGCAACAGAAAGAGTGGCTTGATCCATTGTTAGACGGAGAAATTCGTTCTGCTTATGCAATGACTGAGCCAGATGTTGCATCTTCTGATGCAACCAATATGGAGTTAGAAATTAAGCGTGATGGCGATGAGTATGTTTTAAACGGGCGAAAGTGGTGGACGACCAATGTTATTAATCCCCACTGCAAAATCATGTTAGTGATGGGTAAATCTAATCCAGGAAATTCTCGGCATACACAACACTCAACTATTTTGGTTCCTACAGACACGCCTGGTGTAGAAATTGTAAGATCCCTGAGGGTGTTTGGTGAAATCCATTCTCCTGGAGGTGAGGGTGATGTGGTATTTAAAAATGTCAGAGTTCCAGTTACAAATTTAATTCTGGGAGAAGGCAGAGGCTTTGAGATAGCACAAGGTAGATTAGGGCCGGGACGTTTTCAATATGCCATGATGTTTGTAGGCATGGCTCAAAGAAGCCTAGAACTGATGTGTGATCGTGCACAAAATCGTGTGGCTTTTGGTGAGGCCTTAAGTCAAAAAACAAGTGTACAGCATGAGATCGCAAGAAGTAGATGTGACATTGAACAGTGCCGACTCTTGGTTATGGCTGCTGCTGAAAAAATGGATAATCATGGCGTTGATGCAGCAAGAGATTATATTTCTATGTTAAAAATTGTTGCGCCAAAAATGTGTGAAGATGTTTCTAGTCGAGCCATGCAAATTTTTGGAGGCATGGGTGTTTGCCAAGACACTCCTCTAGCACATATTTTTACTACGAGTAGATTTTGTAGAATTGCAGATGGACCAGATGAAGTGCATATGTCTCAACTGGCAAAACTTACCATGAGATCATTATCCACAAAGGATTAATTTTCTATTTTAAATGTCAGTCCAGCATTTGCTTGCAGTCTTGTGATCAATTTTTCACCCATCGCTGGGGCTGGAGTATAGATTCCTCCTCCCAACTCAGAACAATCATCCACTAAGCAAAGAGCACTTTCAGCTATCATCTTAGAAGTTGAGCCATACCCAGGATCCATATCACCTGAAACAGAGGCATGCAAAGAAGACCCATCAGATAAGTCCGCGCAAAAAAGCACATCATAATTACCGTTCTCTCTAGATTCTTTCGAAGGACCTTCACCTGGAGCAGGCGCATCAGCCAAAGGATTCATGCTGCCAACAAATTCTGCTGCAGCTTTGCCCTCTTCACCAGGTCCCTGAATCCACATTTCGTTATAACAAAAATCTTCCCCATACAAATGATCCATCAAGACATTTGATCGATGCACATTTTTAGTATTGATTGGAGCCATGAAAAAAGGCGCCACCCAAGTTTCTAATTTATCATCATAAATAGGTTTTGAATCTTGAGCTTGCTCAGGCCCAGCAAATCCATTAGATAATGCAAATGGATTAACCAAAACCTCAAATAGTTCTGGTTTTTCTTTCAGCGAGGCCATGGTTGCTCCTAATGAGGCAGCAGTTCCTCCAGAAAATTCACCGTTCATGGCTCTAACCCTGCCCCTAACATTAGATGCAGGCTGACCATGCCGAGCTATCACTTCTTTTTGTAAAAAGTAGACGCCTAAATCAAAAGGTATGCTGTCAAAACCACAAGAAAAGACAATTCTTGCCCCAGTTTCCTTTGCCTGCTCTGCATGCTCATTGATCATTTCATGCATCCAACCTGGCTCACCACACAAATCAACATAATCAACGCCATGAATTACACATTGTTGAAGAATGTTTGCTCCATACAATTGATAAGGCCCAACGGTTGTTAAAACGCATTTTGTTTGTTGCATCATGCTTACAATACTGTCTGAATCATTGCTATCAACTAATAAATGAGGGACATTTGATCCTACTTTTAGATCTTCGCTAACCGCAATTAATTTCTCTTTACTTCTGCCTGCAATAGCCCAAGAGACACCCTGATCATTGCCGTACTTCTCCTGCATGTATTCCACAACCAGCTTTCCAGTAAAACCTGTTGCACCATAAACCACGACATCAAAATTCTTATCACTCATAAGAGTCTCCTTTAAAATTATTTAATTAATATCCAGCTTGTTCAGAATTGATGGTTTGCAACCATTCCTGATCTAAAACTTCATAATTGCTAGAGTTAGGTTTTAAGCAATAGATCTGATCAGTCACTTTATCAATATTAAATGCCTCATTTCTAAGGTCATTTTTCTTTAATTTAAAGGTCCCTGTGGTATCCATTTCTTCAATAATCCTTATAAAAAGAGGACGAGCATATTTAGGGAGGCTATCATCTACATGCTCAGAGAAGGCATTCCAGTCAAAGCTGCTTGCATCTTCAAGACTAAAAGCAGCCATGCCAGCTCTTCCCTCACAACCTGGTATTTCTACCCCGTATACATTAGACATATTCACATCTTTGAAGCCATTTAAAATCTCACCAACTTCATTCGTTGAGACATTCTCTGATTTCCATCTAAAAGTATCGCCAACTCGATCGACGAATTGATAGTGAGTCTTACCCAATGCATAACCCACATCAACTGTTTTAATGAGGTCTCCTGTATTAAACCAGGCATCTCCTTCTTCAAAAACATCTCTCAAGATTTTCTTTTCAGTGGCCTGAGCATCTGTGTAACCATTAAAAACAGAATCTGGTGATATAAAAACAATCAATAATCCTGGATCATGATTGGTTATTTTTTTGCACGTCCCGTCTTCATTTTTAATAATTTTATCTTCAGCAACGTCGTATTCAATTAAAGCTACTTGGGCATTGGTCATGCCAATGGTTTTATCCTTATTCAATAAGTTCATAAACAAAGCGTTGCCTTCACTTGCTCCATAAATTTCAACAATCCTATTAACCCCAAATCTATTTTTAAAGATATCCCAGACATCAGGTCTTAGGCCGTTTCCAACCATAACTTTAAGAGGGTTATTTTGCTCAGCTGGAGTTGGTTCTGTGTTGGCTAAATATCTGCAAAGCTCACCTATGTACACAAGAGCAGTGGTATTATATTTTTGTACTTCATCCCAAAAAGAGGAAGCAGAAAATTTTCTTTTTATAAATGTTGATGCTCCTGCTTGAATAACTGCACATATACCTAACATCAAGCCAGTTGAATGATATAGAGGTAAGCTATTGTGCATACAGTCTGTTTCATTGATTCTGTAACCAGCTATTTTAATATTCACTGAAGCAGCCATCAGTTTTTGATTAGGGCAAATTGCTGCCTTTGGAACACCCGTGGTGCCTGAGGTAAATATATAGCAGGCCACATCTTTTATCTTTACTGCATTTGTTTCTTCTAAATTCTTATCGTCAGAAAAATCTAATTGAGCTTTTAGATCGATTGCCCAATCTGGTAAGGAATATTGATCGGTATCTTCAGCCCATAAAAAGTCTTCTTGTTTTGTAATGTTAATTTGATTTAAGACACCTTCTAGAGGTTCAGCTCGTTCTGCGCCTACTATACATTTCACTGCATCAGAAGAGTTAATGCAATGAACCAATGGGTCGCCCGTTAGGCTGGTATTAATTAATACAGCTATTGCGCCAATTTTATTTAAAGCCAACAATGAAACTAGAAAACTTGGGCGATTCTCCATAAATAAGACCACTCTATCCCCATGCTTTACACCAGTTGATACAAGGTACCTTGCCAAGCTATTAGCTGCTTTATTGGTATGATCGTATGTCCACATTTCATCTTCAAAATACAAGAAAGGTCTTTGAGAGAATTGCTCTGTTGTGGTTTGGAACAAGTGAGCTAATGAACCTGGATCTTCAGGGTCTGGAAATTTATAACGCATGACTGGGATTAAATATCTCAGCTCACCTAGCACCCTAAAAAATTCTATAACTTTCTTAAACAATTCTTTTCCCCTAAATATACAACCTACCTATTAGATCAAAAGTAGTTCATGGATTCTATCAAATAACTTCATTATTAAAAATTATTCTCCTAAAATGGCAAGTATCTAGTTTTTAAATCTGCATATTAGACAAGAAAGAAACCTTAATCTTTATCATTGTCTTTCAATTTTGTCATTTCACCCTTTTTATTGATCGCCCAGCTCCCAGTAGATCTTTTAACTTGCTCTCTTGAAGCAATAGTTCTTGCAAAAGGTTGCGTTTCAGGATCAGACTCAAAAAATTCAAAATAGTATGTAATTAATTCTCCTAAAACTGTTTCATGAAAAATAATATTATCCACATAACCAGCGTTGTAATTACCGGGTTGTGCAGTTAGGGACTCTCCATAGAATGCTTTTAAATCCTCCAAAGCAAACTTTAACCAAGCCATATCTTTTGGAGCTAAGGTTTCTGGATCATCAATCCATGCTGTAAGACCTTTTACAATTCTCATAATAGTAGATTTAGAGGCGCCGACCGTAGTTCTGTTGCGCCTTTTAAGGCTTAAATCATACCAAGTCATCATTGAAGAGACCTCAGAGTTTAATCTCCCATACCATGAATTATCATCAGTATGCTTGTTAAAACTTATTGGGCAAGCTGGTGGCGGAATGCTGTTTTTATCATCTAACTCCAATAAACAATCATCGAGAATTGGACCTTTCTGTTTTATCAACAACTCTAAGGATTGTCGAATTACTTTTTTTTGAAACTTTTCATCATTAGGTTTACCTAAAGGCCTGCCCAAAGGGAAACTAACCCAAAGAAGCCTTGGCGGCTTCATTGATTCAGCAATTTCTCTTACCAATGTTATTCCTGTTGTTTGAATACCCTCAGACTCTAAATAATAAGATATTCCACAAACTGATCTTGAGCAGTTTGGACATACCGGAAGTATAAAAACAGCATCTACATCATCTTGTTTTAAAATTTTTGCAAGTGATCTAACTGACTTCTCATATGCATCTGGAAGAAGGCCTGCTCCCATAAAACTATAGTTAATTGATGCCAACGAACCTATAAAACCCTCATCTTCTAGCTCCTTAAATCTATCAATGGGAAATACAATATTTAAATCTTCTTGAAACCCAGTTCTATCAAAGTTAACGGAGCTATGTGTCATAAGAAGGTTTTTGCTTTCTGTTTCAGTAGGAATGGCTCTGAAACTTGCATCTACAAAATTAAAATTCTCTTCATTACGATAATTGAGGCCTGCTGTCGTGATAATGGCAATTTTCTTCTTATTCAGGCTTTTGTTATTAATAACCCATGGAAGAGGACCCAATGGAGGTAAAAGCTTGCTTAATAAGTGCTCTTGTTCGTAGATGGGTAAATCTTTTAACCTAACCATGATTATCATCCTTATTGTATGCATTGAGCTCATTGAGTTGAAATGCAGATTTTTTGAATCCAGGAATAAAAAAAGGAAGTATTGCAAGCATCAATAGACCTAGACCAATCAATACAGCATCTTGAAAACTAAAATTTAATGCTGCAGCACCTAAAACAGAATAAAACCCAGCTCTTATGGGGGCTGCAAAAAATATTGCCAAAAAGAATTTAAAAATAGGTATGCCCAATAATCCTCCGGCAAGATTTACTGGCGTTTGTGGGCCGATTGGATGAGCCGTGATCAAAAAAACTGGTAAAGCTCCATAAACTCGGATGCGTTCTTCTATACTTTTTAAGCTTCCTTGTAATTTTGATCGCATCCACTCAGCGCCAAAAATTTTAGCTATGTAAAATTGCATTAATGCGGAAGCTAATAACCCTAAGGCCCCTAAAATAGTTCCCCCAATCAATCCAAAGATTAATCCTCCTATTATTAAAACGCTGTGGGAACTGAGCCCAATAAAAATTCTAAAAGTAACGAGTAGAAAAAAAATTATTGATGCGCTTCTTTCATAAGTCTCTATCCAATTTTGCAAGCTCTTGAGACTTTCAGAATTAAATGAAAGGCCTAATTGACCTTGAATAAAAGAGCCAAGTGAATAAGCAAATATTAAAACAAGGACTACTCCGAAAGATTTATAAGGCATGTCTATCTATCAATAAGGTTAAAGAATAAGATTTGTTTTTTGAAATCATCTTTAGACTTGGGTTTAAAAAAATGGCCTCTAAATTTAGAGGCCATTTAAGGATCTTTGATGAATTTAAGAAACTTGTTGAGGGGAAGAATCTCTCATCCAAAATCCTAGGGATCTTCTCTAAAAGTTATATCTCAAACTCATACCAACCGTTTTAGGAAATGCTGGATGAATTGCTTGTGTGCCTCCTAATAAAGCATTAGGAGCTTGTATGAGAAATGGATCATTTTCATCTGTTAAGTTTTTAATAAAGTAGGCAAAGTCCCAGGTGTCATTTGACCATCCGATTCTTGCATTTATATTTTTACGAGTTATGGGAGGCTCTGCATTACGTGTAGTAGTGTTTTCATGATCGCCTTCATATGCATAATCTACTCTGGTGTAATATCTTCCATTGCCAATAGGCATAGCATGAATAACAGATGCATTCTTTCCTTCATCGCTGGTGCGTCTCAGCCCAGCGCCCTCTATTTGACTTCCACCATCATCTAGACTCATCATTCCTAGGCTTACAGTCAACGTTGGATGCAATCTAGCTTTAACATTCACTTCAAAGCCGCTGCGCTCAGCATCTTCAAGTGCATTACCAACAATGGTGCCTACACCATTATCAACCTGTCGTGTGAATTGACGATTTTTAAGATCCATATCGAAATAAGTTGCGTTAAAAATTAGCCTATTATCAGCAAGAGACATTCTTGTTCCAATTTCATAGCTAAAAGCCTCTTCTTCCTTGAACTCTCTTTCTGCTTTGTTGACACCACCTGAGGTGTTAAACCCTCCAGACTTAAAGGCTGTTCCAGCAGTTGCATAAACAGATACTGCATCTGAAAGATCTTTTTGAATGTTTGCACTCCAAGTAAAGGCTGTGTCCTCTCTGTCATAATCAGCATCAATCGCCCCATGGAATCCTCCTAGTGGCCATGGTGCTCTGCCAGCATTTACAAGCGGAGATAGAGTGTTATGAACTGCATATAAACCTGCGGTCTTCTCTTCGGTGCCATATCTCAGGCCAATTGTGGTTCTAAGGGTATCGCTATGATGCAAAGTGTATTGACCAAAAAATGCCCAAGACTTGGTATTTAAGACATGACTAGCATCAATCGAATCTCCTGACTTCACTGTTGCATTGAGTCCACCTAGCGACTGCGCTTGAGATTGGGCCGCAACAAACTGTTGCTGTATAGCACCTATAACTGGTAATGGCTGTCCTGCAGCAATAGCTCCTTGTAGTGCAGCTCCAAGTTGGGCTGCTCCGTTGGCTGCGTTTTGAGCCAATGCTCCAATCAACGGACTAAATTGACTTCCAACTGAAACTAGGCCGGGCGAGTCATAGTGAAAATCATTATCTTGATAGAAAAAACCAGCCATATATTCTTTGCCGTTAATTAAATCAGAGTTGAATCTAAACTCTTGAGAAAAATCTTCGCCGGTCCATACTTGGTATGCCCTGATCAAATCTACCCCAGTGTAATCTAAATCTATTCCGCCTGCGGTGTCATAATCATTCATGGAAGTAATAGATGTTAAAACTCCATTGCCTAATTCGTACTCTAATTTCAAGCTGAGTAAATCTTGGTTAAGTTCGAAAGGAGGTTCATAGTCAGCGTGATAAATATCATCTAAATCATTATGAGGTGGTGGAGTAAGACCAAACATTGCATACCCAGTATTAATAATTGGATTATCTTGTCTTGCATCAATAGCGGTAATTGTATTTCTTTCAACCGAAGAAAATTTGAAATCAACCTTTAACTTATCTGATACCTGTGACATATATCGAAGAGTAAGATTGGTATCATCTGCCCCATAACCTGTTGTACCAAGTCTAGTGTTCTTCATAAAGCCATCACTTTCATATGTAGAGAAGGAAGCTCGAATGGCAGAAGTTTCACTCAAAGGCACAGAAGCCGATCCCTGAAGTCGTTGACCATTAAAATCAGACTCTATAACTTCAAAGTACCCAGAGGATTCTTCGAGATTGGGTGCTTGCGTAATGACATTGATTACTCCAGCAGTTGCATTTTTTCCATAAAGAGTTCCTTGTGGTCCTTGTAAAACCTCAATTCTTTCAATGTTCTGAATATCAGAAAGACCTAAGCCTGATTTTGGGAGATATACACCATCCACAAAAATAGCAACACTGGGCTCCATGGCTGGATCATTTCCTGCTGAACCAATACCTCTTATTCTAATACTTGTTGCCATTGGGCTAATATTTGTATCAACCCTTAATGTTGGTAAATTAGCAGCAACATCATACATATTTTCAATGCTGGACTGCTCAATATCAACTGCAGTTAATGCAGTAATCATTGCTGGAACATCTTGAATGCTTTTTTCTTGTTTTGTAGAAGTCACAACGACCTCTTCAATCTGACTATCTTGAGCCACAATTGAAAAAGGCAAAGCAAATGCTGAAACTAATAATAATTTAGATAAATTGTATTTCATTATATTTCCCCCATATGAAATAAGCTTTTTGATAATTACATAGAAGATGATCTGCACAAAGACGCAATAAAAAATAATAAATGTGCATTTTTGCACAATATGGAAATTGAGAATTAATCAAGCATGAGAGCCTAACACCTAAATCTCTTGACTCGATTTATAGCTAATTAAAGATTCTTACTAGGTTCTTTATCTATTTATGTCTTATGACATAGGGAGACTTATCGAAATAACCTGCACGCTTTTCTGGAGCTTGAATCGTCTCTCCGCGCCCTCCTCGAATGTTATACCAAAGCCTTAACATTAATCTAGATTTTTCAGGATCTGGGTCATCAGTGAAGCCAGATCGTTTGTGCATGCATGTATAGTTTTGAACCAATAGCATGTCTCCTGGCTGAAGTTTAAATTGCAGTTTATATTCTGGGCGCTCTGCTATCTCTTCTATAGCATCTAAGGCAGCTCTTTTTTCTTGTGGCATTGGTTCGCCTTGAGTTTCATATGGTAACTCCATAAGTCTCAGATTAATAAAACAAAGTAGATGATCATTTTTAGGCATAAAAATTGGAATTAATGGAGAAATTGAACTATCCATATCACCCTCCTTTCTTCCATATAGATGAAAGCCCTCATATAGAGTTTCTAAGTGCTCCGGACATTCTTTTACTATTGCATTATGAATTGAAATCATACTCACTAAAGAGCTCAAGCCACCCTCGGGAGCTTGCCGCACACAAACTAAGCTTGCAACATCTCCTCCATCGCAATGAAACCTTAGCTCTGCATTTGAAACATATCCTCTGGTGTTTGCACCATTATCATCCGCCTGAACAACAGCTTGGACAGCGCCTATTACTTCTCCATTGGCATTTTGAGCTATGACATCCCCTAATCCTAAAGCTAGAATCCAATTGACTCTATAGGCTAGGTCTATGTCATCGCCATTAATACCAAGATCCCTTAGAAGCACGAAGCCTCTACCCCTATCTAGCTCTTCATTAGTTTTTATAAATACTGGTTTGAGATAATTTAAAGCTAGATCACTTTTAGCAATCGTCAGCCACTCATCCTCATTGGCTGGAAGAGATTTTGCGAGCATTAGTAACTCCTCTCTTTGATTCTTTGAAAGGATATCTATCCAAGAACAATCTTTAAAATCCTTGGACTTCCATGCAGACGGTGTTTGGTATTCTAAAAATTGCATAGGTAATATTTTTTCACTCTAATAAAAGTCTAAACTAAAAATTCTGAATAAATTAGTTCTAATCTAGCTTGCAATTGTGCAAATTTGCACAAATCACCTCTAATTAAAATTAATTAATACCTACAACATTGGCATTATCTATAATAAATTTTTTGAATGCCTGCACTCTGGGATTGCTTACAAGATCTGGGTGAAACACTAACCAAATATGAACTGTTTGATGATGTTCTTGAGGTGCGATTATTTGCATATCTTTCTTGCTTTCAACATCTAGATCAGCTAAAAAAGCCACTCCAGAGCCTGCAAGCGTGAATTCTAGAATTTCGCTATATGAATCTGAGGCAAATTTAATATTTGGATTTTTAACAGATCTTCTTATCAGATCAAAAGTATTTGGCCTCACTGAGTCACTTCGAAAAGATAACCAGTCAAGCGACTCAAGATCTTTGGTATCCTTATCTTTTAAGTAATTCTTGGATCCATAGATGTGCATTTCAGTTGTGCCAATTTTTTTAGCAACCATATCTTGGGGCGGATACCTAGTAGTTAATATAGTGACATCTGCCTCATAACTTTTAATTTGAGATTCAGATGTCCCCACATAACTTGAAAGCTCAACATTTGGATATGAATCTTGAAATCTTTTTAGAACTGAGTTAAATCGATTTGAATCTGTGGTTCTAGCAACAGAGAGTTTCCCTATAATGTTTTCGGGAGTAGAAATAAATTTAGATTTGGTTTGATTAATCATCTCCTCTATATTCCGGACTTCTGCAAGCAGGTTTGCTCCATGCTCTGTGAGTGCATAACCTGTATTTTTTCTTTTAAATAACTTGACCTGAAATTCTTTCTCTAAAGAACCAATTCTTCTGGCAACAGTTGTGTGATTTACATCCAGTTCTTTAGCAGCAGCACTAAGCGTGCCATGACGGGCGGTTGCAAGAAAGAATTCAAGGTGACTCCAAAGCATGGCAATACCTTAATCTAAATTTAATTTTTTTGGAAATTGTATAGAGTGCCTAAATCTAATAATTGGGTCAATTCATCTAAAAACGTATAAGACTCTTGCATTAATTTTATATCTAATAAATCCTCTGGATTAAGCTTATCCCTGTAATGCTTACTGACCAAAGCTCTTAAATCCATAAGTTTTTTTGGACTTAGTAAAAATTTTTCATTGAGCTGATCAAACTCATCATTATTTACTACAGCTTTAAATCTTAAACAGGCCGGTCCTCCCCCATTCATCATGCTTTGACGAATATCAACAAACTCGAGGTGTTTTATGGGTGATGAAGATTTAATTTCATCTAACCATCGCATGCAATTAGGATGATTTTGAACTTCTTCTGGCAGCAGCATCATCATCTCATTATTATCAACAGTAATTAATTGCGAGTTAAGCAAATAACTTGATACAAGGTCATTAAGAGAGATGTCTTCAGAGAGAATTTCAATAGGGTGAAAGCCTTTCACATGTTCTTTAAGATGGTGCAATACTCTTTCTAGTTCGATCCTGTCTGCAAATGCTTCTTGATGAAAGATAAAAACCTCTTCATTAGCCAGACTCACAATGTCATTATGAAAACTTCCTGAATTAATAGCTTGTTCGTTTTGTTTTAAAAATAGCACTCGTTCTGGATCAAGTTGATGTTGGGTTGAAACTGCTTGAGAAATTTCTTCTGCTTGGCGAGCAATAATGCCCTGATGCGATTCAAATGCAGAACTTCCATAGACAAAAATTTGAAAGCCTGGCATGAGATGCTGCGCACTTACTCTTAGGTGATTTGCAGCCCCCTCATCACCATAACCTGAAATATTTTTTATTGGATCATGCACCTCAGCAACCCCTCCAAACATAAGCTCTAATTGAGTCTTTGTAAATTCATGCTCAATGGAACGATGAAACATAGAATTTAAATTGGCTGGAGTAATATGGATGTTTTGATCATAGCTATCAATACTAGGAGAGAAAGTTGCTGCATTGGCTGCCCACATTGATGAAGCAGAATAAACATTTTTTAATAAAGCTGGATTTTGTTTGGTTGCTTGATTGATGACCTCTTCATCTGTACCACCAAATCCTAGAGCTCTAAGAGTCATTAAGTGTGGGCGCTCATGAGGCAAGAAAAATCCCTGTGGAATCCCTTGATCCATAATGAGCCTCATTTTATCAAGACCCTGCAATGCAGCGGCTTGAGGATTTGAAGTTTGGTTAAGATGTTTTTGTGAGGCTAAATTACCTTGTGATAAGCCCGCATAATTATGCGTCGGTCCAATTAAACCATCAAAATTAATCTCCCCCGAATAAGTCATCTATAGTTTTTTTACAATTGATGCCTTTGGCCATGCACAATAATCTGCAGCATAAAAACCTGCAGGTCTCAGATTGCCACTTCTGCCTATTCCACCAAATGGAAAGGCTCCAGATGCGCCCGTTGTAGTTGAATTAAAATTGATGACACCTGCATTAATTCTTTGTGTAAATCCCTCGAATAATTTCTCATTGTCTGAAATGAGGCCTGCTGCCAAACCATATTTTGTATTATTTGCTTCTGCCACAGCATCATCAAAGGTGTCAGCAAAATACACCTGCAACATTGGACCAAAGTTTTCTTCATCATAAGATTTTTTCATGCCGGTAATATTGATCAGGCTGGGCGTCACTAAGTTAAATGAACCTCTAACTTTGCGAGCCTTCAGAATTGATTTGGCACCCAGCTTGATTAGCTTATCTTGAAAAGCTAAAAATCCATCAGTGGCTTTGGGTGAGATTAATGGGCCGTAGTATAGATCTGCTTCATCTGCATAGGAAAGCGATTGAACCTTCTGCTTCAATTTAGCTAAGATTTTCTTGCCATTATTAGTGTTAGGAAGAATCAGGCGTCGGGCACAAGTGCAACGTTGGCCTGATGAAATAAATGCAGATTCAAAAATAAGATCTACTGCGGCATTAATTTTTTGAGTTGACCAAACCACCAATGGATTATTGCCTCCCAATTCTAATGCAAGGATTTTCTCTGGGTAATCAGCCATGATTTTATTAATTTGTTTGCCCACTTTGTAGCTACCAGTGAAAAGCAATCCCTTGTTTAGAGGATGCTTGCAAAGGCCTTGCACTATATCTTTACCCCCATGAATCATATTGATGACACCCTCGGGTAATCCGGCTTTATCCCATAGCATCATCATGTACTCTGCAACCATAGGAGTCGATTCACTTGGTTTATAAACGATGGTATTGCCGGCAATAAGTGCTGGAGTGATGTGCCCATTTGGTAGATGTAATGGGAAGTTAAATGGTCCCACAACCGACATGACGCCATGGGATGCATGTTGAAGACTTGTCTGCATGGGACCTAGAGAATTTCTTTCAGAACCTGTGCGTTTTTTATAGGCAAGAATTGAATTATTAAGCTTGGCCAGAGTGGCAGCAACCTCAGAAGCAGCATCAGCATGAGTTTTACCAGTTTCTGTTGAAATAAGCTTAGTCATTGGCAACTTATTCTTTTCAAGCAAAGCATAAAATTTTCTAATAATTTTTATTCTTGTTTGGATCGATTCAGCCGACCATTCAGAATGACTCTTATGGGCAGCATGCATTGCTGCATTTAATTGAGAAGCATTGGCAAAATTGCCCTCCCAAACTATTTCACCCGTCAATGGGTTCATGGATTTAAATAACTTGTCTTTTCCCGCGGACCATTGATTTTGTATGTAAAGCATTAGTTGACCTGCGCCAGGGAGCCTGGCTTTAAATTCAAAGCTTTTGCTACTTTGGCTGAGATGAAAAGCTCCTTCTTATCTTTATCAAAAGCATAATTTTCTTTGACCACGGCAAAAGACTCAATGGATGGATTTGAGATAAAACCAAATCGATCGAAATTAATATTTCTTTTGATCACAATAGGAAATAATTTTGCAGATTTAACCAAGGGGATATCTTTAATTTTTGCCTCCAAGCATGGTCCTCCATCTAAAACATCGATCAAACCATTAGGTCTAAAGTTTTGTTTTCTCAGCAGTGAGTATGCAGGCATAGCATTAGGGTGAGGTTTGCCGATAACTCTTTGTACTTTTTTTGGCATATGCTCAATGATAAAAGGATATTTGGGAATGGATTCCATAATAAAATGATTGTCTATATAACTTATTTCATCAGCTTTAAAAAAATCAAGATTAAAAAAAGTTTTACTAAATGAATTCCAAAAATAGGACTCGTCTTTAGCATTTTTAAATCCTCTGATTTCAACGAATAGCTTTGGGTCAAACCGTTGTTGATGAGCAGACATAAAAATAAATCTTGAAAAAGAAAGAAGTGAGCCTCGCCCCTTTCCTCGGAAAGCCGGCTTAAGAAATAAAGTTCCTAGTTCAGAATAAGGCTGCTTACATAGATGCAGAGAAAGCACATCTAAATCCTTGGTAAAATTTAAGGATTTAGATTCAAGCTGTGAAATAGACTTTTTAAAAAAAACCGAAGGTTTCTTCAGCGAAACTGAAGTATATATAGCTGATAAACCAACTATGCGGCCATTGTCTTCGAGCACGAATAAATAACTATCTTGATTGGGCTTCTTGGTTTGTTTATTGCGAGATTTTTCTGACCAGGCAATCCTTTCTTTAATCTCTTTAGGCGTTTTTGGCATAGTGGTCATGCCTTTGCCAGAATGCTTGACTAAATGTTCAACACTTTTAAAATCTGAATTTTTTACCAGCCTTACAACTTTCATAAAGTCATTATAGCAACTATAGACTCATGGGAGGGGTGATTGGGATTGGATTAATCGCTATTTCAATTTACAAATAATTTCATTATAAAATTTTTCCATGCCTTCGATCTTTTCCTCTAAGGGAGCATCATTCATCGTCCCATAGAGCATCCATGGGTATGTGGTCATGGTCGTGACACCTAGATCTTTCATTTGACCAAAACCTTCAAGGCTAAAAGCATCCCAGCAACTAAAGCAAATAAATTCATAGTTTTCTTTAGGAGGTAGCTTCTGTCTTTTTTCATTTAACTTTGCCATTAAGGCTTCGAGCTCACTCAAACTGTGCATATCTGAGATCCAGCCATCATGCCTTGCTGCTCTGTTAAGAGCTGGCTCTGAAAAGCCGCCAACATAGATAGGAATGTCTGTTTTTGGTGAAGGCAACATCTCTAATTTTTTGAAATTAAAAAATTGGCCTTTGAAATCAACCATCTCACCCGACCAAAGTAGCTTCATAATCTCAAGCATTTCATCAGCTCGAGCTCCTCTTCGTCGGAACTCTTGACCACCCGCTTCGAATTCTTCAGGCATCCACCCCATGCCTATTCCTAAATCAAACCGTCCATTAGACACTGCATCAAGAGTGGATACTTCTTTAGCTACTCTGAGTGGATTTCTAGCCGGAAGAACATAGACACTAGTATAGAATCTAATATTTTTTGTAGCTCCAGCAAGAAAAGATAATGAATTTATTGGGTCTGGCCAATCAGTTCCCTGTTCCCATCTAACACTTCCATCATCAGTGTATGGGTAAGGAACTGAAAAATTTTCTGGATGAATTAAATGATCTGATACAGCAAGGAAATCATACCCAATCTCATCAGCAGCTATACCCAATGGTTTTATTTCATCCATTGGTAACATTGAAAGAGGTATTGCAAATTTCATATTCCCATAGCCCTGGTAACAAACCAAAAAGTTCCCATAGAGAATACTACAGCACCCGTAATATTATGAATAGAACCATAATAAGATTGAGAAAAATAACGTTTTGCTAATGCGAATAAGCCGAGTATTGCAAAAGCTACGGCTAACTGACCCAACTCAACTCCAAGATTGAAACTTAAGATTATCTGCCACAATCGATCTTGGGGAATGCCTACTTCTGCAATTGATGAAGCAAATCCAAGCCCATGAATTAATCCAAAAAATACAGTAATCATCAAGGGGATCCAAGCTGAAGAATAATGATGCGTTAGGCTTAAATAGATGGTTAGGAATAATGCTAAGCCTAATATTAATAGAGGCTCTAGAACTCCAAATATCGCTAATGGAAATAATGCAATAGATGCAAATATTAAATGTTTAATTCCCTTATCAAATTCATAGTGATGCTTGAAAAACTTTTCAGCGGCTAAAAGCAATATTGAAAATCCTATTAAAATCTCAACCATTTCTGAATGCACTCTCAAAACATTCATAGCACCAAGGCCAAGGGTTAAGCTATGCCCGATAGTAAATCCAGTAATGGCAATAACGAGGTTTCTACCTTGATAGAGCAGAATAAGACCCAGCAAAAATGCTAGATGATCCCAGCCGCTTAGAATATGCTCGATACCTGAAATTAAATAACCCCAATAGGAGCTTTGATTTCTATTGGGTTGAGACAAAGAATTGATCTGCCAAACATCGGTTTGACTTGCGAACATAAATTCAGGAATGGTTTGACCATCTATGACCCCCCTAGCAATATGGGTATGAGTAACGCCTAGGTCTTGAAATAAAGAAATTGAGACATTGGATGGCAATGTTGAGCACTGAAAATTCCAATAAAATTTTAAAACGCCAGCTGCATTATTTTCATTGAACTCTACTGGTTGATTTAACTTGCATGCATCTCCAAGAATAATTGCTTCGCCCAAATAATTTGTAAAATCTTCATATGATTGAAAGGTTATACCTGGATTTAAAGCTTCAAAAATACTCCGCTTAATTGTTCCTGTGATCCTAACCTCGACTCCACTTTCAAGATTGAGAAACTGAAACTTTGAATAAGATTCGCTACGATTATGAGCTTCCAGCGGCAGCAAGAGCTGAAAGATAAATAAAAGTAAAAGTTTTTTAGAGGTCATTTGCCTTTACAACGTCATACCAATTTCTGAGATCTTCTAAATATTCGTCTAACAATTCCTCCCCTTTGAATCGAATAAATTCAGACTCCACTTGCTGATAAACATCGTTAAACTCAGGCGCGCTGGATATAATTTTTTGCAGTGGCACCAATAAATGAAAATTTCCATCAAGCTCTATCAGCTCACTCACCTCACCTTCCTCTAGGCTCAATGCAATCTGGGTGAGAGAAGGTCCAATGTATTCCCTAATTTTCATTGCCGGCAGCAAAACATTAGGCAGGCTAATAACTTCATTTTCAGCAAGCTGCTTTGCAGCAACAAGATCGCCTGCAATAAGTAAATCTCTTGCTTGATTGCCAGAGATCTTTTGATTGCTATTAAAGCTTAGCTTTAAAAGTTGCAACTTGGGACTGGGCGTAAATAAATCCTTATTTATGGAGTAAAAATCTTCAAGAGCTTGCCGCGATATACGCAAATCATTTGTTTCTGCAATGATTGAACCAATCATTTTTTGGATAATCATGCTTCTGATCTCAGGGTCATTCTCAATCATTCCAAGGTCAATACCTCGTTGTATCAACAACTCCTCATCGATCATTCTTTCCAGGATATTTTCAGGATCCGACTCAATCAATCCAGTTTTCCTTGACTGAGCAATTGATTCTAAATAAATCTCATACTTCTCTTTAGAAATTGCCCTTTCGTCGATTTTAGCAACCCAGTTAAGCTGAGAGACATCAATCTCCTTAATAAAACTTGACCCTATGATTCCAATAGAAAGGATTCCACCCAAAACTAACAAAGGGTGAATGCCAAAGTTCCATTGAAAAATATGCTTTTGATTTGATGCGGGGGTCAGGGTCATCTTGATATGTTCGATATCATCCTCTAAATACACTTCTCCTTGCGAAACGAAACCAAAGCCCTGATAAAAGTTTAAAAGTCTATATTGTGCAGATAAGCTTATCTCGTAATTGGGATACTTAGAGGCGCAAAACTCAATGGCTTTCTGAGTAAGAATTTTTCCTGCACCCTGCCTTCTTATTTTATCTGCGGTTAATACTCTACCTATCTCAGGCCCTTCATATCTTTTTCCAGGCTTTGCCACTCTTAAGTAACCCACCAGTTCATTATTTTGGTATGCAAGCAAATGATCGCAATCTTGATCTTTAAAATCAGCATCAATAAATGGGCAATCTTGCTCCACAACAAAAACCTGCTGACGCAGGTTAAGCAATTCGTATAACTCAGCTTTTGTGAGTGCAGAGAATGACTTCCATTTAGTTTCCATCCGATGATTATATTTGTTTTATTCCGTATAATCTAAATTCAAAATTAGGAGTTCTGCATGAGTGAGTTATACAACATAAGCGTTAAAGACATTGAAATGAATTCAGTGGATTTAAGTAATTACAAAGGCAAAACACTATTAATAGTTAATGTGGCCAGTAAATGTGGCTTTACACCTCAATATAAAGACCTTCAAAATCTATATGAAAGATATCGTGACCAAGGTCTTGAGGTTCTAGGTTTTCCATGCAATCAATTTGGAGCTCAAGAATCTGGGACCAATGAAGAAATTCAATCGTTTTGTGATCTTACATTCAATGTCTCATTTAAGATGTTTGATAAAATTGAGGTCAATGGATCAAATGCCAGCCCTTTGTTTAAATATTTAAAACATGAATCTCCTGGAATTCTAGGCACCGAAGCAGTGAAATGGAATTTCACTAAATTTCTTGTAAATAAAGATGGTCAGGTCGTCAAAAGATTTGCGCCTAAAGATGGTGAGTCAGCCATCGAGTCTGAGTTACAAAAAATTCTATAAGCTAAATCTTTAAACTCATCAGCAAAGCATCCTCTTTGGGGGAGCCACTGTAATAGTTGGGACGAATAGCATCCTTAAAAAATCCCCTCTTCTCATATAGAGCAATTGCAGGAAGATTAGAAACTCTCACTTCCAGTGAGATCACTTTCACACCCATTGTTTTGTTTTGAAAAATGATTTTTTGCAGCAGCTTGTCTCCCAATCCTCTGCCTTGATGATTTGGATGAATGGCAATATTTAATAAATGTGATTCGGGAATTATCGGAGAATATATAGCAAATCCTAAAATATTATCTTCTTCTTGAAGTACCACAGAGTAGTGACCAACTTCCATTGAGGATATAAATTGAGCTTCCGTCCATGGCATCTGATTGGTCTTATTTTCAATCTCTAAAATAGCCGAAATATCGTCCAAGCTTGCAGGTCTGATTGAAATGGTCATTTAAGAAGACTGCAAAGGCTTGAGCTTGCTCCAAAGATCTTTTTTGAGGCTAGGATTAGATAGCATTGACTCTAATGAAGGTGAAATAATGAAATTTATGTCGCCTATAGGATGCTCCAGATCAAAAAATACTAATGCAGCTTTAAGAGAAGAGGTATCTTGAAAAAATGTTTTATCAAGTGGGTCTGCAGTTGAAGAAGTAATGACTCCTTGGGAGGCTGATTCCCTGACTCCATGAATTGCTTCAATAATACCTTCAAGTAAGTTTCTCTCTTTTTCTGAGTATTCATCTACAGAATTAAGATGTAATGTTAGAATATTGTCCTTTTTAAAGAAGTGGATGTTGATTTCAGCATTTACAGAAGGATTTTTTGCATCCTCAAATAGAGGAATGCCAATTTTAGAGAGAATATATTGAGATTTATTTGATAGCATCACAGAAGCAATCATGAAAGATTTAATAAAAAAATACAAACCTTTTGAGCCTATTCCTTTAAAGGGAAGAAATTGGCCAAACAAGGTAATTCAATCAGCTCCTAGATGGTGTTCTGTTGATCTGCGTGATGGCAATCAAGCTCTCATTGAGCCCATGGGGCATGAAAGAAAAAAACGAATGTTCAAACTGCTTTGTGATCTTGGATTTAAAGAAATTGAAGTGGGTTTCCCTGCTGCCTCAGAAACAGATTTTGAATTTGTTCGATGGTTAATAGAAGAGAAGAAAATACCTTCAGATGTCACAATCCAAGTTCTAACGCAGGCACGCGATCATATAATTGAAAGAACTTTTGAGTCTCTTCAAGGAGCCTCTCAAGCTATTGTTCATTTTTATAATTCAACTTCCACCCTGCAAAGAAAAGTTGTTTTTGATCAAGATAAAAAGGGTATAAAAAAAATAGCAACCGACGGTGCATCGCTGGTTAAACAACTAGCATTAGCTAATCCAGAAACAAAATGGTCTTTTGAATACTCTCCTGAGAGTTTTACTGGTACAGAGCTAGATTATGCAGCAGAAGTTTGTGATGCTGTGGTAGATATCTTAAAAGATGTTTCATCAGAAAAAATCATCATTAATCTTCCAGCAACTGTGGAAATGGCAACGCCAAATATCTATGGTGATCAAATAGAGTGGATGAATGAAAACTTAAAAAATCGTGAAAGTATTTCTCTCTCATTGCATCCTCATAATGATCGTGGAACGGCAGTTGCAGCCTCTGAGTTTGGCCTCATGGCAGGTGCTGATAGGGTTGAGGGTACTTTATTTGGGAATGGAGAGAGAACTGGTAACGTTGACATAGTAACAATCGCACTCAATTTACTCACCCAAGGAATAGATCCAGAGCTTAATTTCTCAGATATTAACTCGGTTATAAGAGAGGTTGAATATTGCAATCAACTTCCAGTTCACCCAAGGCATCCTTATGCCGGAGATCTTGTATTCACAGCTTTTTCTGGGTCTCATCAAGATGCGATCAAAAAAGGCTTGAATGCTCTTGAGAAATCAAACAAGCCAGAATGGGAGGTCCCCTATTTGCCGATTGATCCAGCAGATCTTGGAAGATCCTATGAGGCAGTTGTAAGAATAAATTCACAATCAGGCAAGGGTGGAATAGCATTTATTCTTGAAAAAGATCACGGGGTTTCTCTGCCTCGAAGACTGCAAATTAATCTGAGTGAAAAAGTGCAAAAGGTTGCAGATGAAACTGGCAAAGAGGTCATGTCTAGAGATATATGGAAAGTGTTTGAAAAAAACTATATTACTTTTGCAGGAAAACTCGAACTAATTAATTATGCTCTTTCCTCAACAGAGGATTCCTCAGGAATTACTTCAGATAAAGTGGAAATTACGTTAAAAGACCATAAAGATGAAGTTAATCTTTCAGGCGTTGGCGGAGGCCCAATTGAAGCTTTTGTATCTGCGGTTAACAAGCATTTTGCAACATCAATTACTGTGTCTGATTACCACCAACATTCAGTTACCTCAGGCGCTGATGCAAAAGCCGCTGCATTCATTGAATTAACTCTTGAAGGTAAAAATGAGTGGGGAGCTGGCATTGATGGCAATACTGTCAAGGCATCTTTTCAAGCCATTGTAGCGGGATTAAATAAACTAATTACTTGAAGTCAGGTTCGCGCTTTTCAAGGAAAGCTTTAACCCCTTCCATGTTTTCTGCAGATCCAAAAATATTATTTTGCGCCTCTGCCTCTGCATTGAAGGTTTCATCATATGTTTGGGTTAAAGCATCGTTCATCAATTTTTTTGTCAATGATAATGCTTGTGGTGATCTCTTGGCTAAATGTTCAGCCCATTTGTTTGTTTCGGCTGTCAAATCATCTAATTCCACCACTTTATTAGTTATGCCCATAGCCAAACAATCTGCAGAAGTTATTTTCTTTGCTTCAATTGCATATTCTAAAGCGCGCGCGTAACCAATTGCTCTGGTGAGAAGGAAACTGAGCCCGCCATCAGGAACTAATGCGATATTGCTAAACACAGACATAATGTATGCATCTTTAGCCATGATTCTTAAATCACAGGCCATAGCCAAGGCAGCTCCAATACCAGCAGCAGCTCCATTGATTGAACCAATGACTGGTTTTGGCATTTCAATAATATTCTTTAAAAATGGATGATAACCTCTCAACAAAGCATCCTTTGTATCTGACCAAGATGCCTCTCTTTCAGTTAAATCAGCGCCAGCAGAAAAGCCTCTGCCCTCTCCGGTTATGACCAATACTCTAATTTCTGAATCATTTTTTACTATTTCAGTTGCATCTCCCATATCCCAAATCAGCTGCTCATTAAATGCATTCATCATTTTTGGACGATTAATCGTAATAGTTGCTACCCTATTTTCAACATCAAGGCTTATAGTTTCATAACTCATATTTTTCTCCGAATTGATTGATTATTTCTTATTTAAGACTAAATCACCATCACAAAAAGTTAAAAAAGCACTCTTTTGATCATTATCTGCTCTTGACCAATGAACTTGAGTTTTTGCACTAGGATTGGAATAAATAAATGCTTTTAAAATTTCGCCAATGATTTTTTTATTTGGCATGGCCACATTATTGGTTTTTATCCAATATCTAATGACTTCTTTGCAAGTGTCTTCTTCAAGCTCAAGCAAAAATATCCTCTGCAATTTAGAGCCTTTTATCTTTTCACCAAATTGCTTATCAAGCAAAAAATCATGAACTTTTTTATGCTTTGAAACTAGTTCGGCTGTTTGTTGAATTTGTAAACTTGCATTAGGCCAGCGACTTGAAGCCCTCTGGAGCAATTCATTACGAATAAAGTTACGATCTTGATGATCATCAAAATTGGTGTCATCGGTAATAAATTCAATATTGTTAACTGATAAGTATTGAGAGAGGTCAGCTTTAGCATAACCAAGCCACGGTCTTAAAATAACACCCTTCCCTAAGGGCCGTTTTTTCATTGGTCCTTGGAGACCATCTAAGCCTGTTCCTCGAAAAAGTCTAAATAAAATTGTTTCGGCTACATCATCTGCATGATGGGCCATTAACAACTGATCATTGGGTTGAAGTGCTTCTTGAAAAATCTTATATCTCGCATTTCTTGCAGCTGATTCAAGACCCGATTTTTTTATATTTATATTCACAACATAACTTTGATAATCAATATTTCTTTCTCTGCAAAATATTTTGCAGTGATCCTCCCATGAATCTGAATGTTTGCTTAATGAGTGATTTATATGAATAGCAGAAAGATGTCCTTGCAACAATCCTTGCTGATTGAGCTCATAACAAAAGTGCAAAAGTGCAGAAGAATCTCCGCCACCACTGAAGGCTACAATTATATTTTTATTAGGATCAACTAAATCAAAAAAAACTTTTGGATCAAACAAAATCAGGCACCAATTTTAAGCAAGCGCTGATAACGTCTTTGAAGTAACTCCTCTTGAGAGAATTTTGATAGCTCTGCTATGTTTGTTAATAAGGATGATTTAATGTTCGCTGAAACTGCATCGTAGTCTTGATGCGCTCCACCAATTGGTTCCACAATAATCTCATCAACGATACCGATATTTTTTAAATCGCTTGCTCCAACTTTCATAGCTTCCGCAGCTTCCGGAGCTTTGTCTGAATCTCGCCAAACTATTGAAGCGCATGCTTCGGGAGAAGCAACAGAATAAGTACCATATTCTAATATAGCAATATGATCACCCACACCCAGTGCCAAGGCTCCCCCTGAGCCTCCCTCTCCAGAAACTACAACTAAGATTTTTGTTTTTAAACTGGACATAACAGCAAGATTTCTAGCAATTGCTTCACTCTGTCCTCTTTCTTCACCCTCTACGCCCGGATATGCCCCAGCTGTATCAATGAAAGTAATAACAGGCATATTAAATCGCTCGGCAAGCTGCATCAATCGCTTGGCTTTTCTATAACCTTCTGGCTGAGGCATCCCAAAGTTTCTTTTAACTTTTTCATCAGTATCTCGACCTTTTTCATGCCCGATGATCATAACCGGCATGCCTTCTAATTTTGCAATACCCCCAACCAATGAGGCGTCATCACCAAACTGACGATCTCCATGAAGCTCTTCAAATTCATCAAAGATTCTCTCAATAAAATCTAGCGTATGCGGCCTGTTAGGATGTCTTGCAACCTGAACTTTTTGCCATGTAGATAACTTAGAATAAATTTTCTTTGTCAAGGCAGCTTGTTCAGACTTTAACTTATCTATCTGAGGTAAAAGCTCAGGATTATCTGAAGCAGCCAATTGCAATGCTTCTATCTTCTCAGCAACTTCTGCTATTGGTTTTTCAAAATCTAAAATATTAATACTCATTTATTTAATTTAATCGCCTCATCGCCAAACATATCCTTTAATATTTTGATATTTTCTGATGAAGGCATAAGTTTAAATTCATCACCAAGCTCTATTATAGCCTCAGAGTCCTCATGTAGAATTTTTAAATGTATTTTACAATTCCCATGCTTCCAGAAGTCTCCATTCAAATTTTTTAAATTTGTCATATTCGATTGAATAGAATCATTGGGTAGATTTCTTGCGTCTATCATGATGGATTTATTGCCTTGGCTCATTTGTGATTCTAACGAAGACACAGATCCCACTTTCATCTTGTACATTCTCCGATTTAATTCCTTAGACTTATAATCATCAATCTCAACCGATCCAGCAAAAATAAGGATAGAGTTCGCTTTCAATAATAAATGATGCTTCTCTAGAACGTCTGTGCTGATTGTTCCTTCCATAGTGCCTGTGCCATCGTCAAAACTGATAAAAGCAATTTGTTTGTTTGAACGATCCCTAATCTGTCTATATGAATTTAATAAACCAACTATTTTTACTCTGTTTATATCGTCTGTTACTTGACTGATTGTATGAGATCTTAAATTTTCAACCATGCCATCAATTGCAATGACTGGATGACCTGAAAAATAATATCCAAGGGCATCTCTCTCATGATTTAGTAAGTCCTCTTTTGATAAATCTTTCACGTTCACATATTTCTCATAAGGATCAAATGTTTCTTCCATTGAGGCAAATAGATCCGACGTTCCCGCCATTTGGGCGCTGTTTTTTTGCCCTTCTCTTAGCATATCTTCCATGCAGGCCAACGCAATGGATCTGGATGGCGCTAATTCGTCAAAGGCTCCTGCTTTAGTTAAAGCTTCAATAGATTTTTTTCCGCCCAATCGAATGTTTACTTTTTTTGTCAGATCAAAAAGATCTTTAAAAGAATGATTTTTTCTTACTTCAATTACATGATCAATAAAAGAATCTGCCACTCCTTTAATTGCTCCCAAGCCATACTTAATATGAAGATCTGCATTAACATTAAAGTGCTTATTGCTAGTCTTAATATTCGGAGTTAGTACCTTAATTTTCATCTCCTTACATTCGTTCACAAGGGTATTGATCTTATCGGTGTTGCCTAATTCTGTTGATAGAACAGCCGCCATAAAGTGCTCAGGAAAATATGTCTTCAAGTATGCAGTTTGGTATGAAAGCATTGCATAAGCTGCGGAATGAGACTTGTTGAAACCATAACCAGCAAATTTTTCAATTAGATCAAATATCTTCTCAGCAGTGGCTTTTTTAATATCATTTTGAGAGCAGCCATCAACAAATATTTGTCTTTGTTGCTCCATCTCCTCTACTTTTTTCTTACCCATTGCTCTTCGCAGAATATCAGCCTGTCCAAGAGAATAGCCAGCCAACACTTGAGCAGCTTGCATAACTTGCTCCTGGTACAAGATTACTCCATAGGTCTCTGATAATACTGGTGCAAGCAATTCATGAGGAAAAGTAACCTTGCTCTTCCCATGCTTTCTATCAACAAACTCATCATGCATTCCTGATTCCAGAGGGCCGGGTCTGTATAAGGCAAGCAAAGCAACAATCTCTTCAAATTTAGTTGGCTTCAACCGACGAATCAACTCTCTCATACCGGTTGACTCTAGCTGGAATACAGCTGTTGTTCTTCCCGAGGCAAGCAAATCAAAAACCTTGGGATCATCCAAGGTAAGAGAATTTAGGTCTAGGGTTTTTTTATTTTTTTCTTTTAAAGATTCATTGATGGTTTTTACTGCTCTATCTATTACTGTAAGAGTTCTTAAGCCCAGAAAGTCAAATTTAACCAGCCCGATAGTCTCAACATCATCTTTATCAAATTGGGTCATGAGTGAGTTAGATTGAGGATCAAAATAAGTTGGGCAAAAATCTGCAATTGATCCAGGGGCTATAACTATTCCACCAGCATGCTTGCCAACATTCCTAGCTATTCCCTCGAGTTTATAAGCTAAGTCTATGATCTCAGAGACCTCTTCTTCATCCTGAATCATCTTTTTAAATATAGGTTGTGAGCTAATGGCTTTTTCTAGAGTCATTCCTGGAATAAAGGGAATCATCTTGGAAATTCGATCACCCAATGCATAAGGTTTGCCCAAAGCCCTTGCCACATCCCTTACAACAGCTCTAGCTGCCATAGTGCCAAATGTTGCAATCTGAGATACAGCAGATTTTCCGTATTTCTGCCCCACATAATCAATAACCATATCTCTTTTATCCATACAAAAATCGATATCAAAATCTGGCATTGATATTCTTTCAGGATTAATAAATCTTTCAAAGAGAAGATTATGCTCAATTGGGTCAAGCGCCGTTATTCCAAGGGCATATGCCACCAAGGAACCAGCCCCTGATCCTCTTCCCGGTCCAACGGGAACATCATTGTCTTTAGACCATTGGATGAAATCTGCAACGATTAAAAAATAGCTAGAGAATCCAGTTGCATGAATCTGCGTTAACTCATAATCCAAACGTTTTTGATATATCTCCATTTTGTCTTTACCGTAGGATTCTATGATTTCGTCTAACTTAGTCTTAGAAAGCTGTGATAAAAAAGAATTAAAATCATGCTCCTTGGGAACCGGATATTCCGGGAGGAAATATTTATCTGTTGTGAAGGTTACATTGCATTTTTGTGCTATTGCTAGAGTGTTACTTATTAATGTATCAGGATCACAATCACTAAATAAATTAGACATGTCCTGTGTAGATTTAAAAAATTGCTCAGGAGTAAAAATCTTTTCTCGATTTGAATCATTCAAAGTCTTACCGGTATTGATACACACTTTGGTTTCATGAATATCAAAATCTTCTTTTTGGGAGAACATTGCATCATTAGACGCAATGACAGGAATAAGAAACTCTGATGCAAGCGGCAAAATACATTGAATAAATTCTTCCTCAAAATTTCTACCTACCCTTTGGAGCTCAATGCAAAAATCATCCTTAAAAATTTCTTTGAAAGATAGCAATTCGGTTTTTAAATCTTGATTTTTTTTGTGTTTAACTAGATTAAAAATATTTGATGAAGGGCCTCCAGCAATCACTATAATATTCCCTGCGCAATTACTTAAATCTTCAAAAGTTATAGAAATATGACCATTTTCTTGCTGCAGCTGAGATTTTGAAATAATGCCCATCAAAGACTTTAGCCCAGCATTATTTTTTGCAAGACAAAGAATCTCGCCCAATTCTCCAGAATGTGATTTTAAATTTAGAGTGGTTCCTGCAATAGGCTTAACCCCTGCAGCTTCTGCCTTCTTAAAAAATTTGACCATGCCAAACATATTGTTTAAATCAGTCAGGGCAACTGCTGGCATATTCAACTTTTGTGAGTTTTCAATGATCTCATTGATTCTTAACAATCCTCTGGAGATGCTAAACTCTGAGGAAACCCTGAGATGAATAAAGGAAGGTTGAGTCATTAAACTATCACCCCCTTAAATGATTGACGATGAAAGCAGGTATAGCCTGATTTCCTAAGAGCAGCTAAGTGATGAGCAGTTCCATAACCCTTATTTTTTGCAAAATCATAAATTGGGTATTTTTTATCAAGCTTTTTCATGAAATCATCTCTATGTACTTTAGCAATAATTGAGGCTGCTGAAATTTCTGAAATTAGCTTATCGCCTCCAATAACTGCCTTACAATTTACCCCAACATTTGGGGTAAATTTTCCATCAACATAAACTAAATCTGGTGTGATGGGTAAATTCATTATAGCCTCTTGCATGGCAAGCAATGTTGCTTGATGAATATTTATCTCGTCAATTTTATCATTTGAGATACTGGCAAAAGTATAAATAGATTGTTCTTTAATTATTTCAGATAAAATTTGTCTTTTGGAAGGAGAAATCTCCTTTGAATCTTTTAATTCTAAAATAGGATTCTTTAAAATCACAGCTGCAGCTGTGACAGGACCAGCTAGGGCACCCCTTCCAACCTCATCGACTCCAGCAATAATCACAATAGATTATCTATTGCATCAGCGGCAACCTCAAAACCTTCCCCAAGCATAGAATCATTAATCTGCGAGAGATAAGACTGATATTTTTCAGGTTTCGATAATATTTTAGAAAAACTTCTAACAATTGCGTCAGGCGTTAAGTCATGTTGAATTAATTCTGGGAAAATGTGCTCCTGCAACAGTATATTTGGCAGCCCAACAAACGGAGTTCTGACCAATCTGCTCAAAATAGCATAATTTAGGCTATTGGTTTTGTAGCAAATGATAGGCACAGATCCTAAAACTGCTGCTTCTAGAGAAGCTGTACCTGAGGTAACAATAGAAATCGAAGACAATGAAAGAAAATCTTGAGCAGAATCAACAGACAGTTTGTAGGGGATTTCATTGATACCTTTTATTGATTCTATCATCTCGGCTAATTTTTGATTTGCAGCTGGTATTAAAAAATATGAATTTGCATTTAAATTAAAAAGTTTTTTTGCTGCTTTGAGATAAACAGGCATTAATTGAGAAATTTCACTTGCTCTACTTCCAGGCAAAATACTAATAAAATCTCTTGATGCCTCTAAGTCATGTTTTATGATGATCTCATCATTATTTTTTGGCCTTAGTTGGCTAAATGGATGTCCTAAAAAAAAGCTTTGCATGTTTTTTTGATCATAAAAATTACATTCAAACTTAAATAAACACATTGTTAAATCTACATAAGCCTGGATAGATTTAATCCTATTTTCTCTCCAACCCCAAACTGATGGGCTAACAACCTGAATTGTCTTAACGTTCTTTGGTTTTAGCTTTTTATGAAAAAACATATTGAAATCAGGCGAGTCAACTCCAATAAAAATATCGATATCATTAGCAATAAAAAGATTTAATAGCTTTTTTCTAATTGAAAGAATTTTTGGGAGATTGATTAACGGATCAATAAGGCCCATTACATGAAGATCTTGATAATTAATTTCTGGAGGTGTGACAATATTACTAGAATTAACCTCAGGTCCTCCTAGGCCATACAAATCTATATCAAAGATACCTTGTAAGGATTCAATTAGTTTTGATCCCAGCCTATCCCCTGAGTGCTCTGCAGCAATGATGCCTACTTTTATCTTTTTTTTTGACACCTATCGAAGTAAGCCTCTTTTAGATCTTTCTACCGAGGAAATAAAAGTAGTAAGCGCTGGATTATTATCTTGATTCAGTGAATGTAATTTTTTAATTGCATCTTCAAGAGAGTAACCTTTTCTATAAATAATACGATAGGCTTTTTTAACCAGGTTGACGGAATCATTATCAAAATTATTTCGTTGCATTCCAACTGTATTAAGACCTATTGGCCTAGCTGGATTGGCTGCAACTTTAACAAATGCTGGTACATCCATAGTGATTAATGTATTCAGGCCTGTGAAAGAATAATCTCCCAAAGAGCAGAATTGATGAACTAAAGTAACAGCACCAAGAATTACATTATTTCCAACTGTTACATGTCCAGCTAATCCAGCAGTATTTGCAAATACATTTGCATCGCCAACCACGCAGTCATGAGCAATATGTGAGTAAGCCATAAATAAATTATCATCGCCTATAACTGTCTTAGACTTATCTTGAACTGTGCCGCGATGGACCGTGACACCCTCTCGAAAAATATTATTTTTACCAATTTCTAGGGTAGTTGCTTCACCATCATATTTTTTATCAGGGGTATCTTCCCCAATAGTAGAAAATTGATAAAAAATATTCCCTGCACTGATCTTAGTTGGTCCCTTGATAACTACGTGAGAATGAAGAATGCAATTGGGACCTATTTCAACATTAGGTCCAATGACGCAAAAAGGACCAATTTTGACCGATGGATCAATTTTTGCAGAAGAGTCAATAACAGAATTAGTCATACTTACTTAGGTCGGTCTGCACAAAGTATGGATGCCTCACAGACATTTCTTCCGTTTACTTCAGCCTTACAATCAAATTTCCAAATCCCTCTTTTTTCAGATCTAATGCTTGCATATAAATTAATTATTTCACCAGGGCTTACAGGATTTTTAAATCTAACTTTATCAGCACCAGCAAAATAATAGATACTACCCTCTTCTGGAGTCTTGCCCATAGTCATAAACCCTAAAATACCGGCAGCTTGAGCAAGAGCCTCAATAATTAAAACCCCTGGCATGACTGGCTTATTGGGAAAATGGCCATTGAAAAAATCTTCATTGATTGAAACATTTTTTTGAGCATGAATAGTTTTACCCAATTCAACTGAAACAATTTTATCGACAAACAAAAATGGATATCTATGTGGTAAATGTTTTAGTATGTCTGAAAATTCATAGCTCATTTTGATTTCCTTTGTTTGATGAAGACTGAAGACTTGGCCCAATCTTTTTGTTCTTGTGCGGGCATTATACCGACATAATTTCCAGGCTTATCAATGCTTTTTGTGATGAGGGTATGAGCACCAATTAAAACATTATCGGTAATTTTTAAATGGCCGAGAATCCCAGACAAACCTCCCATTTGTAGATTTTTTCCTATGGTTGTCGAACCAGCTATAGCACAAGATGCTGCAATTGCTGAATTCTCACCCAAAATTACATTGTGGGCAATGTGAACTTGGTTATCTAATTTCACTCCATTATGAATTTCTGTATTGTCTATGGCTCCTCTGTCAATAGTGCACCCAGCTCCAATTTCTACGTTATCACCAACTATCAATTTACCTAATTGTTCAATTTTGATGTAGTCGTCTTTATGTGGGGCATACCCGAAGCCATCAGAACCCAGTATTGAATTAAAATGAATAATGGTATTTTCTCCAATCTCTACGTTCATTACCAAAGAAGAATTGGCATGAACAATTGAATTTTTACCTATTTTACATTCAGGGCCTATGTAGACATTGGGGCCAATGACAGCAGACTCATGTACCTCGGATGATTCATGGATATAGTGGGAAGTAGGTTTTTCACTATATGGGTTTCTATGCTTTGCAAACAATGAAGAAATTTTTGCGTAAGCAACATAGGGGTCATCTGCAATAATTCCTGGTGTTTTAAGCTCCAGAGATAACTCAGGACTAACTATAATTGCAGAGGCAGATGAGTCACTAAGAAATTTATTATATTTTGGGTTAGCTATAAAAGAAATGCATCCAGAGGATGCATTTTGGATTGTTGCTATTGAGTGGATGACGACCGCAGGATCACCAACCAACTTACCTTGAACCTTATCAGCTAAGTCTTTTAGGCTATACGATGGCCCGGACAAACTTAGTTGTTGTCTGCGCCATTAGCTGCAGCAACGTCAAGCATTGATGTTACATCATCTGTAAGATCAAGAGCCGTGTCAGCAAATAAGATATTTTCTCTTCCAAGAAGCAGCTTGACTTCTTTGGCAGCAATTAATTCGGATAGAATCTTTTGAAGAGAAGGATTGAGATCTCTAAATACTTTGTCAGCAGTTTCACTTTGTTTAGCTTGAACCTTGCCAACAATAAACTCTATATCTTTACCTTTTTCTTGGATATCTCTTTGCATATCAGTGATTTCTTCTTGCGATAGAGTCTCAGCGTCTTTTTGGAGTTTTTCTGCAATGGCTTGACGCTCAGTTTGCAACAAAGTAGCCCTCTCAATATTGGCTGCATATTCAGTTTCTTCTTCTAGCGCCTTAAAAGCATCTTGAGCAACTTGCGTTGCTAAAACAGCATTACGCATATCAATCACAGCAATGCCGTCTGCAGCAAAAGCTGGGATGGCTGCAAGCAATGATGCAATTAATAATGGTACAAATAATAATTTTTTCATCTTAAACCCCTTAAATGGTTGTTACATTTTATATCAATTGAAATAAAAAACACTAACTAATCTCTAAAACACTTGTCCAATGGTGAACTGGAATTCTTCAGTTCTATCAAAAGGTCCATCATTAAATGGCTGAGAAAAACTAAAACTCATTGGACCAAATCCTGTAATCCAAGTTACTCCAACTCCAATTGAATATCTTAAATCTTCGATTGATGGCTCAAAGCAGTTAACCTGATATTCCTGACAATCTGTTGAGAAAACATTACCAAAGTCTAAAAAGAATGCAGACCGCATGGATCTTTGGTCTTCAATCATTGGAAGTTTAAAGATAAGCTGAAGACTGCCTTCAACCAAGAAGTTGCCGCCAATAGGATCTCTGAGCTGCTGAAAACCATAAGGGTTTTGAGCAATAGAGTCTGGAACTCCGTCACCATCAGTATCAATGATCAAGGGGCACTCCCCTGTTTTTGCATCAAATTCATAGCATGGAGCTGGCGTTATTCTTGGACCTAAAGTATTTGATTCAAAGCCTCTCAATGAACGAGGGCCTCCTGAATAAAAATTTTCAAAGAAAGGAGTTATCTTGGTATCACCATACGCTCCTGTGTATCCAAGCTGCCCATCAAACCCAAAAACAAGATTAGCAAAGCCTAAAGGACGATAGAATTTTTGCCGAATGTTTGTTTTAAAATAGTTGAGATCGCTGCCTGGGATAGTGGCTTGTAGCATTATGTCTGTTGAAGAACCATATGTTGGAAACATGCCTCTATTTAAAGTAATTCTTGACCATACAGCTTGAGCTTTAAAAACATCAAATACTGTTCCCTCCGATGCAAGAAAGTCTGCAATCTCTCTTGAGGGGAGCGAGCCTGGATCAATATCTGTATTATCAAAATTAAAATTTAAGCCTATTCTTTGAGTATCGCTTATAGGATATCCAAACTGAACCCCGCCACCCATAGAATTTGTAAGATAATTTGCAACATTAAATTCACCATAATCGGTTACCCTGTAATAAAGACTATAACCTCTGCTTACACCATCCATAGTGAAATAAGGGTCAAAGAATGATACGTTATAGGATTCTTGATAAACACTTTTATTAATTCCCAAATTGAACCTATTGCCCGAACCAAGAAAATTATTATCAGATAAATTTAAACCCAAATTCATTCCAAAATCACTATAGCCTATTGAACCTCCGATACTAGAAGTGCTCTCTTCTTCAACAGTGAACTCAATATCAACCTGATCTTCTGTTCCTGGTACAGGAATTGTTTCTACGTTTACCTCTTTGAAATAACCTAATCTTTCTAGACGAATTTTTGATCCTTCAATTAAATTATCAGAAGCCCATGCTCCCTCAAACTGCCTCATCTCTCTTCGAAGAACCTCATCATTGGTTAAATAATTGCCTGAGAATAAAATCTTTCTTGCATAGGTTCTGCTTCCAGGCTGGACAAGGAAGAATAGAGAGACAGTATTATCATCTTGGCTGATTTCAGGATTTCCAGTCACCTCAGCAAAGGTGTAGCCTTCATTCCCTAAAAGATTAACGAAATATTCCTCAATTTGGGTGATCTGAGCTTGAGAATAAATTTGATCTTTTTGGCTATCAATAACAGGTGTATACAATTGCTCATTTAATGGCATGTCACCAATAACAGTAACTTCGTCAATTGTGTATTGCTCACCTTCGCTAATACTCAAAGTTATAAAAATATCCTTTTTATCTTTTGAGACAGACACCTGAGAAGATTCAATAGAAAATTTTAGATACCCTCTGTCAAGATAAAAAGATTCTAAATTTTCTATGTCCCCTTGTAATTTTTCTTTTGAATATTTATTTTTATTTGATAAGAAAGAGTACCACTTGCCCTCCTTGAGCTCGAAACTAGTCATTAAATCTTCATCTGAAAAAAGCTCGTTTCCAATGATATTAACTTTTTTGATTTTAGCGCTTTCGCCTTCATCAATAATAATTTTTAACTCAATGGTGTTTCTTGGTTTATCAATCGTCTCAATCTCAACATCTGCACCATATCTACCCTGTGAAGCATACTGTCTGACTAGCTCACTTTTCATACCATTTAATGTAGAGCGCTTATAAACTTGACCTTCTGCAATGCCTGCACCCTCAAGCCCTTGGAGCAAATCCTCTGATTTCAATGCTTTGTTACCTTCAAGCTCAATGGCAGAGATAGATGGTCTCTCCAAAACACTTATAATTAGTGCATTGCCATCTTTACCAATTTGAATATCGTTAAATTGTGCTGTTGCAAATAATGCTCTGGTGATTTCAGAGACTTTTCCTTGATTCATTGTGTCGCCTACATTCACTGGAATGGCAGTAAAAATGCTACCAATGGATACTCTTTGCAGGCCAACTATCCTTATATCAGTAATCAGAAATTCATCAAATGCATTGGCTGAAAATGATATCAAAGCAAGAAAGTAAAGCGCTAAATTTTTCATTTGAGATACTACAAAAATTTAGAGATATCGTTAAATACAGCAAAAATCATGAGAAATCCAACCGCAACCCAGCCTGACATATAAAATAGATTTTCCATTTTTTCTGGCATAGGGGAACCTCGAACTGCCTCAATTCCTAACATAACCAACTGACCACCATCTAAAACTGGAATTGGCAATAAATTTAATACGCCTAAACTGATGCTCAGGAGAGCCATTAAATATAAAAATGGCATGAAGCCAGCTTTGGCTGTATCTCCGGCCATTTGCACAATACCAATTGGGCCGCTGAGATTTTGTGTTCCTAGATCCCTTGTAATCATTTTGCCAACAAAAGTTAGGGTTTTGATGCTCAAGTTATATGTTTCATAAGCGCCTTTTGAAAGTGAAGCAAAGTAAGATCTTTTTAAACCCGGCATTATTCCAATATATCTTTCTTCCTCACCGTTTTGATTTTGTCTGATGCTAAGAGGTATATTTAAGTATAGAGTCTGCTCATCCCTTAGAATTTTTAAATCTAAATCAGAGCCTTGATAATCCTTTAGGAATATTCCTAGATCCTCAAACGATTTAATTGACTGGCTGTTCACAGCCAAAATGCGATCATTGACCATTAGCTCACTTTTTGAGGCTTCACTGTTTTGATCAATAACACCTACGATTGGTTGTAATTTCATAGATAAATCAAAACCCATAAAATTTTCAGGGGCATTTTGCTCGTCCGGATCTGAAAGGTAATTTTCAACAGGAACGGACACCTTATATTCGAATGCACGGGGGCCACTTATGAATGTAAACTCAATAATGCCATTCGTACCTGATAATGATAGTAACTCTAACCTTATATCCTGAAGGCTAGAAACATGTTTTTCATTAATACCAGTTAGGATGTCTCCTGTCTTAAGGTCAGAATAACTCAGAAGGTATTGAGAAGAGATGTTGGACACCTCTGGTATAAATTGACGCTCAACAGAGTTTACAAAGATTAAAGAAAGAATTCCTACAGCAAGTATAAAATTAGCCACAGGGCCTGCCAGCATGACAAGAGCTCTTTGCCATTTTGGTTTACTTTCAAAAGTATTCTTATTTTGCTCAGGAGTTAGGGGCTGCTGAAGGTCTAATTCCTCCTCAATAGCTTTTTCAGTATGGAATGCTACATATCCACCTAATGGAAGAGCGGACAAAGCAAATTCAGTTCCATGTTTATCAAGTTTTTTATAAATCACAGGGCCCATACCTATGGAGAAACGATAAATATGTATATTGCACATTCTTCCAACAATAAAATGCCCAAATTCATGAATGGCGATGAGAACACCCAGTAAAACTATTGCTGAAAGAAAATAAATCATAATATTGAAAAATTTAGTTTAGGGATTTTATCACCTTCTCTGCATGAATGCGTGCTTGTTTGTCATATTCAAATACATCATCTAATGTGCTTACCTTAGAACAAGAGAAGCAATCAAAAGTTCTTTGTATAACTTTATAAATATCAATAAAATTAATCTTTTTATTGACGAAAGCGTCTACCGCTTCCTCATTTGCAGCATTAAAAATAACCCCCAGATTACCTTTTTTATTACATACCTCTCTAGCAATTTCAAAAATTATCTCTCTTCCATCAGAAATTGGTTCAAATGACAAGTTCAATCCAAAAAAATGAATAGGGTCAAAATCAATGGGTAACCTATTTCCTAATCCTAACGCATTGGCAATTGGCACTTCCATATTTGGATTGCTCAGCTGAGCTATGGTAGACCCATCAATAAATGTAACCATAGAATGAATAATGCTTTGAGGATGCACGACAATTTCAATTAGAGATTCAGGAATCTGGAAAAGGTAGTGTGCTTCAATTAACTCTAAGCATTTATTAACCAAGGTTGCTGAATCAATTGTAATTTTGGTTCCCATACTCCAAGTGGGATGCTTCAAAGCATCTTGCAATGAAACTGTGCTTAAATCCTGAAATGTTTTCTCTCTAAAGGGGCCGCCAGAGGCAGTTATAATGATTTTAGAAATTTCACTTATATCTCTGTATGCAGGCAAGCATTGATGGATAGCATTATGCTCACTATCCACAGGAATGATTTCTGAATTTTTAGATTTTGCAAGCGGCATTAAGATATCGCCAGCCGCCACAATACTTTCTTTGTTAGCAATAAGTACAGTTTTACCAGCATCAATAGCAAAGTAACTAGCTTTTAAGCCTGCAAAACCTGAAATTGCTGAAACTACTATGTCCACGCTCGGATCTTGAATTAGGCCCTGTAATTCATCTTCGGTGCTAAGAATATTTGGATATGAATGCACTAAATCATGCGATTTATCAAAATCAGATTTAGCTACAAAAATATGATCTGGCCTAAACTCTTTAGCGATTTTATGAGCTTTATCTAAATTGCTATCTAATCCAATGCCCAGCAAATGAAAATCTTCTTTATTTTGCCTGATTACATTGAGGCAACTATCCCCTATGCTGCCGGTTGCTCCCAATAAAACAATATTTTTCATGCTATCCAATGAGTTAATAGGAGAAAAATTGGCACAACAGCAATATGCGAATCCAAGCGATCCCAAATACCCCCATGACCAGGAATTAGCGATCCGCTATCTTTAATTGACTTATCCCGTTTTAATTGGCTTTCCAAATAATCACCAATAAATGCAAATGGCAGACTGATTAAAGAGACTAAGGCCAAATCTAGTGAAATAAAATCAAAGAAATATATTGTGAATATAAAAATGAATACTAACCCAGCTCCACCCAATAAACCTTCGACAGTTTTATTTGGACTAATTTCAGGAAATAGAGGAGTTTTACCGATACTGCTTCCAACTAAATATGCTCCAACATCAGCTAAAACAGTATTAAACAAGATAACAAAAAGTACAAAAAATTTATTTATACCAATGAATTCTGAAAATATTAATAAATGCGTAAGGCCATAAAGAAAACCAAGTACTAGAAAAACTCCTAAATAATTATTGTTAAAGCTGATCAACGATAACCGTTTATTTGATATCAAATAAAAGCTATATGTAAACCAAAATATTAAGGTTATTAAGAGAAATAAATCGATAAAGCCTTCTGCAAAGTAAATGGAAAGCATAATAAGAGTGACAAAAAATATTATCTGTTTTAAATCTACTTTAGAATTAGAAAGGATTAACCATTCTTTAATTAACAGAAATCCAACGGCCATTATAAGAACTAAGATAATAAGAACATTTTGCAAGTAAAGAATTCCGAAAATACAAGCGACTAATATCAATGCAGCTGGAAGCCTTTGAATAATATTTTTATAGAGCTCGTTTGCCAAAACGCCTCTCCGTCTTTGAAAATCTTTCTAAGCACTTGATAAATTCCCTTACAGTAAAGTCTGGCCAAAGTGTGTCAGAAAATTGAATCTCAGTGTACGCAAGATGATATAACAAGAAATTGCTTATTCTGTGATCTCCGCCAGTTCTAATCAGCAAATCTAACTCATTGATAGGTGCTTGCAAGTATCTAAAAATAGTTTCATCTGAAATATCCTCAACAGAGAGTCTGCCTAATTGAATTTCATTAGCTATTAATTTTGTCGCTTTAATAATGTCTGTTCGACCTCCATAGCCAAGAGCAATATTTAATTTTAGTTTTGGATCTTGAAATGCAGTTTCTTTTTCAGCTTGCTGGATCGCTGAAATAACCTCATCTCCAAAAGAAGAATAATCTCCAAAAAAATTTAATCTTACTTCTTGATTAATTAATTCTGGAACCTGAGAATCTATTGCACTAATAATAAGTTTTTTAATTCCAAGAATTTCTTTTTTAGGTCGTGACCAGTTTTCAGTGCTAAAAGCATACAAGCTAAGAGACTCTAAATGAGCTTTTGCTGCAGACTCAACAATTTTTCTAACAACATCAACTCCTCGCTCATGCCCCGACGTAATATTTAAAGTATTTTTTTTGGCCCATCTTCCATTGCCATCCATGATAATTGCTGCATTGATCCCAGTAAGGTTGATTGGTGGTTGCTTGCTTTCTGCCATTCTGGCTGGATATGAAATAACTAAATTTCTATTAAGTCTTCTTCTTTTTGTTTGAGTTCTGCATCAACAAGGCCGATAAAATGATCGGTTTCCTTTTGAACTAAATCTTCAATCCGTTTGAGTTCATCTTCGGAAAAATCTCCAGCTTTTTGCTGGTCTTTTGCTGCGTTATTTGCATCCCTACGAGTATTTCTAATAGAAATTCTAGAATTTTCTGCTTCGTTTCTTGCTTGTTTAATGTACTCTTGACGCGTCTCTTCTGTTAAAGCGGGCATTGTCAGTCTTATCAAATCACCGCTTGTGCTTGGATTTAAACCTAAATCAGATGACATAATTGCTTTCTCTATTTCAGCAATAAGAGATTTATCCCATGGAGATATAGCAAGAGTCCTTCCCTCTTCTACGGAAATATTTGCTGCTTGATTGATGGGAGTAGGGTTCCCATAGTAATCGATCTTCACTGAATCAAGAATGCTTGGGTTTGCTCGACCTGTTCTAATTTTATTAAATTCATGAGCTAGAGAATCAATAGCTTTTTGCATCTTGGGTTTAATCTGGTCAATAATTTCATTCATAACTATGATATTAATGTTCCAATATCCTCTCCGCAAGCAATTCTTTTTAAAGCATCAGGATGATTCCAGTTAAATACTTTTAATGGCAGGCTGTGATCCCTTGCAAGAGTTAAAGCCGTTGCATCCATAACTTTAAGATTTTTTTGAATTGCTTCATCAAAAGATAGAGATGGGTAAAATATAGCATCTTCATGTTTTTCAGGATCAGCAGAGTAAACTCCATCAACCCTAGTGGCTTTCAACATAATGTCTGCTTGAGTTTCTATAGCCCTCAGACACCCTGCACTATCAGTTGTGAAAAACGGATTGCCGGTTCCAGCAGTAAAAATTACAACAAAATCATTGGATAGCAGCTGGATTGCTAAACGTCTATCATAGTGCTCAGCAACGCCAGACATTGATATAGCCGACATAACCCTAGTTTTGACCCCAGCTCTCTCTAAAGCATCTCTTAAAGCAATCCCATTCATAACAGTTGCTAACATTCCCATGTGATCGCCAGCAACTCTATCCATTCCAGCTTTGCTTAATTTTTCGCCTCGAAAAAGATTCCCTCCTCCTATGACAATTCCAATTTGTGCACCAAGCTCTTTGCAATCTTTAACAGATTGAGCCATTTGGTCTAATATTTTAGGATCTATTCCGTGATCATCGTCCCCAGCAACAGCCTCTCCGCTAAATTTTACGAGAAGGCGTTTGTAGGCGAGAGATGTCATTTTTGAAGTTGTTCAGCCACCTCTGCAGCAAAATCTTTCACCTCAACCTCTATACCTTCACCAACCTTTAAACGAGCAAAGGCTAGAATTGATGTATTATTTTCTTTTAATAATTCTTCAATTGATTGATCTGGATTCTTAACGAAGCCTTGGGAAACAAGGGTCACCTCGGATAAAAATCTTTTAACCTTGCCTTCAACCATTTTTTCCATAATTGATGCGTCTTTTCCGGATTCTTCTGCTTGTGCTAAAAAGATTGATCTCTCTCTTTCAAGCAACTCAGGATCAATATCTTCTGATTGCAGGCAGGTTGGATTGGTGGCAGATACATGCATGGCTAAATCTTTTGCTAATTCCTTATTGTCTGTATCAATAGAAACTATAGCAGCCAATTTTCCATCTGAATGCAGGTATGCTCCAATGCATCCGCCAGATGGAACATCAAGTGTTTGAAGCCTTCTCAGCTGAATATTCTCTCCAATGGATTGAATAAGAGACTGTCTTTTTTCCTCAAACATGGAACTTAAATCGGCCATATCAGTTACTTTATTATTGATAAGATACTCAGCAACCTCGCCTGCAAAATCTCTGAACTGCGAATCTTTAGCAGCAAAATCAGTTTCTGAATTAATTTCAACAAGGCTAAAGTATTCCGAATTTTCAGCAATCTTTATCTCGCCGTCGGCAGCTACTCTTGAGGCTTTTTTTTCTGCCTTAAGTGAGCTGTTAGCTCGAAGAAGATCCAAAGCTTTATCTAGATCACCATCTGTTTCAACTAATGCCTTTTTGCATTCCATCATGCCTACACCGGACATTTCTCTTAGTTCTTTAACTTGACTGGCTGTAATACTCATTTTTCTTCCTTTGAATCCTCGGCAGCATCCTCTAATTCAGTTGAATCTTTCGAGGCAACTTCCTCAGATTCTTCTTTTGATTCATCACTTACCTCAATCTGATGTTCCACAGGCTCATCGCTTGTCTCAACCTGATCTTCCACAGGTTCATCGCTTATTTCTTCTATTTCAGTTGATAAAGCTTCTTCTGGCTCACTTAACTCAGCTTCTTCAACAAGATTTAACACTTTACCAGAGGTAACTGATGCCTTCTTCACCTTAACAGCTGGAGCCTCATCATCAGCTTGAATATTAAAAGCTCCTCCCTGAGAAGATGCCAAGCCTCTAGCACATGCATCACTTATAACTTTTGTAATCAATCTGATTGATCTAATGGCATCATCATTACCAGGAATAATGTGATCTATACCATCTGGATTTGAATTAGTATCGACCAAAGCAATAATTGGGATACCCATTTTCTTTGCCTCTGTTACTGCAATCTTTTCATGTGCTACGTCAACTACAAATAAAGCATCTGGAAGACCTTTCATATCTTTGATTCCACCAACACTTGCGTCTAGCTTTTCATATTCTTTTGTAATATCTACAGCTTCTTTTTTTGAAAGCTTATTAATTCTTCCGGATGACTGCAGCTCCTCAATGTCTAACAGTCGTCTAATTGATCCTCGTATTGTTTTCCAATTGGTTAATGTGCCACCTAACCATCTTTTATCAATGTAAGGTAAACCAATCGCAGAGGCAGATTCTTTGATTGTTTTAGAGGCAGAGCGTTTAGTCCCAACAAATAAAATCCTATTTCCTTTAGAACATATCTCTTCAGCTTTAGATGCTGCAGCATTAAGGTATTCTTGAGTCATCTCAAGGTCGATAATGCTAATTTTTTTTCTAGTATCAAATATAAAGGATTCCATTTTAGGATTCCAAAATCTTTGCTGATGGCCAAAATGAACGCCTGCATTTAGCAGGTCTTTAATAGAAACAATACTCACAATTTCCTCCGGGGTTATTACTCCAGCACTTCATAAAGTTGACTCATCTTAATGAGCACCCCAACAATAATCTTCTTAGCACTTTCGAGATTTAAAGTTCGTGTATTCTATAGAAAAGTTGAAGCAGATTAAAGCTTTTTGTTTAAGAAGTCAGCAAAGCTATATTCGCCGTTTTCTCTAGAATCAATCCATCTTGCAGCCTGCAAAGCGCCTTTTGCAAAAATATTTCTTGAATTTGCAATATGTTGAAAAGTAGAAGTTCCATCAGCATTTGTAAACTCAATTCTATGTATTCCAAAGACATTGCCAATTCTATGAGATTGAATTTCAATCGGGCCATCTATTTTACTTACGGACATATTTTCTAAAAATCTAGAAATTTCTAAAGCTGTTCCAGAAGGAGAATCCTTTTTCTTTGTATGATGAATTTCAGTAATTCTGCACTTTGTGGGGATGTTAATCGACAATAGATGCTCTTCTATTAAATATTTTAAATTAGCAATTCCAAGCGACATGTTGGAAGCAATTAATATTGGTATAGATTTTTTAGCAGTACTTATCAGCGATAAATGCTCTTTGGTAAGACCAGTAGTTCCTGATATTAAAGGTAACTTATGTTCAATACAAAAATTGATGCAAGAAATGAATCCTGTTGGAGAAGAAAAATCTATTACAGCAGATACATGATTTAAATCTTTTGCTTTTGCTTGAAAGTCAAAGGCTATGATATCAAATTGTTTGCATTGAGCTTGCATGGCCTGACCCATATTTCCATTGAAGCCATTAATTAAAATATGCAATATTCTATTTATTATGAAATTGGTTGGCGGCCTTTATAAATGACTCTTGTATTGGATGGTGTTCCTCACCAGCTATTAATTGAGTGAATTCTTCAAACTTCTTGAGTTGAGCCTTTGAAAGATTAATTGGAGTTTCGACAATCACCCTACATAAAAGATCGCCTCTTCGTGAATCTCTAACTGATGCAGCTCCTTTGCCTTTGATTCTGAAGATTTTACCTGTTTGCGTATATGAAGGAATTTTAAGTGCAATTTTTGATTCGAGACCAGGAACATTGATTGTTCCTCCTAAAACAGCAATTTCAAATGGAATTGGAGCTTCAAAATATAAGTCTCTGCCGTCTCTTTCAAAAATTTCGTTTTGCAAGACTTGAATGACAACATAAAGATCTCCAGTATGGCCTCCTCGTGAAGCACTGCCCTCTCCTGTAAGTCTAACTTTATCTCCATTATCTACACCAGATGGAATGCTGACAGACAGTGATTTTGTCTCTTGTTTAACCCCAGCTCCTCTGCAAGAACTACAATGATTCTGAATAATCCTTCCTTCCCCTCTACATGCATTACAGGGTTGTTGAACCGAAAAAAAACCTTGCTGCATTCTCACTTGACCAGCACCATTACATTGACTACAGGTCACAGGAGATGAGCCTGGTTTAGCTCCAGATCCAGAGCAATCGGTGCATGATTTGTCTACGGGTATTTTAATTGTTTTCTTAACACCAAGAATTGCCTCCTTAAGAGATAGTTCTAGCGTGTATTGAAGATCTTGACCTCTGGCTGCCCTGCCCGAAGACCTCCTGCCACCAAAGACATCACCGAAAATATCTCCAAAGATATCTCCAAAATTAAAATCCTGAAATCCAGCTCCCTGACCACCACCCATGCCTTGAACACCAGCATGACCAAATTGATCATATGCTGATTTTTTTTCAAGATCAGATAATACTTCATATGCCTCAGCGGCTTCTTTAAATTTTTCATTAGCTGCTGGATCATCCGGATTTCTATCTGGATGATATTTCATAGCTAATTTTTTAAAAGCTTTCTTTAATTCAGCATTAGAAGCGTTTTGAGAGACCCCTAAGACCTCATAATAGTCTCTCTGTGACATTGTTTATTTTTCTTCTTCTTTAACTTCTTCAAATTCAGCATCCACTGTATTCTCATCGCTAGAAGTCTCTTCTGCAGAATCGGGAGAGCCCTCCTCAGCTTGAGGATAAAGTTTCTGGGTTAATGGAGTTAATACCTCGTTAAGATTTTTAGTTGCAGCTTCAATGGCTTCAAGGCTGTCCTGTTTGATAGCCTCTTCAAGTTTAACGGTGGATGCTTCCACTGTATCTTTCTCTTCATCTGTCAGTTTATCTCCAGCTTCAGAGATCGACTTTCTAGTTGCATGAACCAACATATCTGCATTATTTTTTGCTTGGACTAAGCTCTCAAACTTCTTATCGTCTTCTGCATTAGCTTCAGCATCTTTCACCATTTTCTCAATATCCTCATCAGATAATCCACTAGAAGCTTTAATAACAATCGATTGCTCTTTGCCAGTATTTTTATCTTTTGCTGCAACATTGAGAATACCATTAGCATCAAGATCAAAGGAAACCTCAATTTGAGGAGTTCCCCTAGCTGCAGGAGGAATATCTGTTAAATTAAATTGGCCCAATGATTTATTTTGAGCTGCTTGCTTTCTTTCACCTTGTATCACGTGAACGGTCACTGCTGACTGGTTGTCTTCAGCTGTTGAAAAAACTTGAGATTTTTGAGTTGGTATTGTTGTATTTTTTTCAATTAATGGCGTGGCAACACCTCCCAATGTTTCAATACCAAGCGTTAGAGGGGTTACGTCTAGCAAGAGTACGTCCTTAGTGTCGCCTGATAGAACTGATCCCTGAATTGCAGCTCCTACTGCAACAGCTTCATCAGGATTAAGATCTTTTCTTGGCTCTTTACCAAAAAAATCTTTAACTTTTTGTTGGACCATTGGCATACGAGTCTGTCCTCCAACAAGCAAAATCTCATTTATATCGCCGATAGCAAGTTTGGCATCTTCTAATGCAACTTTAAGTGGGGTAAGGCTCCTATCTACCAAATCTTCTACCAAAGATTCAAGTTTTGCTCGAGTAATCTTATGAACGAAATGTTTTGGGCCTGAGCTATCAGCAGTTATATAAGGAAGATTGATTTCAGTTTGATCAGATGAAGAAAGTTCGATCTTTGCTTTTTCTGCTGCTTCTTTTAGACGCTGAAGAGCCATAGGATCGCTTTTTAAATCAAAGCCAGATTCTTTCTTAAATTCATCAACAAAATAATCTATTAATTTAAGATCGAAGTCTTCGCCGCCTAAAAAAGTATCGCCATTTGTAGACAGCACTTCGAATTGATGCTCGCCATCAACTTCTGAGATCTCAATAATTGAAATATCAAAGGTACCTCCACCAAGATCATAAACAGCAACAACGGAATCACCTGTATGTTTATCTAAGCCATAGGCTAATGCGGCAGCTGTTGGCTCATTTATTATTCGTTTAACTTCAAGACCCGCTATCTTGCCCGCATCTTTAGTTGCCTGTCTTTGAGAATCATTAAAATAAGCTGGAACAGTGATAACTGCCTCTGTTACTTCATGACCTAAATAATCCTCTGCTGTTTTCTTTAATTTCTTTAAGACTTCAGCAGATATCTGAGGAGGCGCTAGCTTCTTATCACCCACTTTTACCCATGCATCTCCATTATCAGCCTTTATAATTTCATAAGGCACCATATCCATATCTTTTTTCACGACATCATCATCAAATCTTCTACCTATCAACCTTTTGATCGCATATAAAGTCTTTTCTGGATTTGTTACAGATTGCCTTTTAGCTGGAGCCCCAACCAAAACCTCATTATCATCTGCATAACCTATAACTGATGGAGTGGTTCTACCCCCTTCAGCATTTTCAATCACTTTTGGCTGTTGTCCTTCAACGACAGCTAAACAACTATTTGTTGTTCCTAAATCAATTCCTATAATCTTTGACATAATCTTTTCCTAGTTTTTTATTACGGAAACTCTTGCAGGCCTTACAACCCGTTCATGGAGTTCCCAACCCCTTTGAAATATATTTTCAATTTCATTGTTTTCTTTTTTTGGATCCTTCGAGGTCATTACAGCCTCATGCTTAATTGGATCAAACTGTTCATTTATCGGATAGATGGGTCTAATGCCAAATTTATCAAGGGCTGACTCGAAAGATTTTAGGGTTAGCTCCACTCCTTCTTTATCTTCCTTTGTTGAATCTTTGGAGAAATTATTGAGTGCATGCTCAAGATTATCTACGACAGGTAACAATTCATGAAGCAGCCTTTCTACGCCATATTTATGTGCTTTTTCAATATCAGCAGTGTTTCTTTTAAAAGCATTATCAAGCTCAGCTCTAGATCTAAGCAGAGCTTCTTCTAGATCTTTAATTTTTTCTGCAGCATCAGGAATCTCTAAATTTTCTTCGATTGATGAATCCAAGTCCTCTTCTGTGGAGTTCTCAACATCCTTATGAGTCTCTATCTCAATAGACTCGTCTTTAAGATCTGATTTATCTTTAGCTTTTTGTTTTTTTGCCATCTTTACATCCAATATTTAAATATATTGGGATGACTCATAGCGAGTTCAAGGTCTTAAAGGTAATTTATTTAAGGGGTTTTACATATAGAACCATGCTGTGATCGACTATTTCATAGCCCATTTCATTCGCAATTGATTCTTGACGTTTTTCAATCACCTCATCATGAAACTCAATAACCTTACCCGTTTCTAAACATATCATGTGATCATGATGATCATCTGGGGTAATCTCATAGACTGCGTGACCATCTTCAAAGTTATGTCGCATTACTATCCCAGCTGATTCAAATTGAGTCAGAACTCTGTATACAGTTGCCAAGCCAACATCCTCACCAGAAGTAATAAGCTGCTTATAAATATCTTCAGCGCTTAAATGACGATTATCACTGGATTCAAGGGCTTCTAAAATTCTTATTCTAGGAAGTGTTGCTTTTAAGCCCGCTTTTTTTAATTCAGTATTTTCTTTACTCATGAACTTTTCGATGTATCCTCTTTCAAAGTATAATCAAATCATCTCATGAAGCAATTAACAAAAGCCTTTTTAATCATTATTTTGTCTCTTGGTGGAGTATCGAACTGCTCATCTCTGGCTCCATTTAAAGTGGCGGTTTTACAAGGCAATATTATTGAGGACGAGGACGTGGAGCAACTTGTGAAAGGCCTCTCTAAGGATCAAGTTCAATACCTGCTAGGAACTCCATTGCTTAATAGCCCTATCCATCAAAATAGATGGGATTATTTCTATTCAGTTAGAGTGGGTGAAACAATTGTTGGTGAAAAGAAACTATCGCTAATTTTTGATACAGATCAAAGATTGGATACCTGGGCGCTAGAAGAAACTACTCTCGCAGATAATAATTAAGAATTTTTCGCTATCTTAGCTTTATTTTTCCTTCTTTCTTTGGGATCTTGAAAAAGTGGTTTATAAATCTCCAACCTCTCTCCATGAGACATTCTGTAGTTAAGTGGTTTAGCCTTATATTTTCCATCTAACTCCTCCCCATTTACCCCAACCTTCAAGAGATTTATTTCTTGTCGATGAAGTTTTTTTACTTCTGGCAATTCTAAGACTTCTTTTGCAGTAATGCTTTCAGAAACATCAAGCTCTAAAAAACTTGGGTTAACACCTCGTTGAATAGAAACATAAATCTTCATTTTGATAATTGAATTGCAAAAGCATTAATAAACTTATGGCCAATTTTATCAATTAAAGATTGAGTGGTAATAATACTAAGAGCAAATGGAAGGGTGAAAGTAGTTTTAAACTTTACCTTGGTCTGGTTTTCATTAATTACCTCGAGGCTCCAGAGAGCATAGAAATCTAAAAAAGGACCTTTGGATTGAGTAATACTTACCTCATGCCCATCTGTCTTGTTTTTAGATTCAAATGCATAGGTTTTATTGAGCACTGAAAATACCAATCTACCCAAAACGAGACCTTCTTCAGCATCTGACAATTTAGAGGACTCAAGACAGCCGGGTAAAAATTCTTTATAAGACTCAAAGTTATTAATTAATAAAAGTATTCTTTCTGGAGATGCTACTAATATTTCAGATCCTTCAAAACTGCTGGGCATTATTAGCTTACGAGCTGGTATACAAAAACTGCTGCAACAAGAACTGGAGAGATAAATTTAATAAAAAATCTCCAAACTTTAAATATTACAAGATCGATATCAGAAAATTCATCCAAGGCAAGATTCGGCTTTAAAAACCATCCAGCAAAAATTGCAACCATCATGCCTCCAATAGGCATTAAAAATTGATTTGCTAAATAATCTATTGAATCGAGGAAATTAAGATCTCCAATAAAAGAAATATCAGACCAATCATTGAAGCTAAGCACACTGCCTATGCCTATAACCCATGCAAAGAGACCCAGAGTTAAAGCAGCAGAAAATCGAGAAACTATATTCTCTTCCTCGAAATATGCAACGCTCGGTTCAAGCAAAGAGATAGCGCTGCTTAACGCAGCAATTGAAAGTAATGCAAAAAAAGCTGGCCCAACAACATTACCTAAAGGCATATCAACAAAAGCAGACAATAGACTTACAAATACAAGACCGGGGCCTGCACCAGGCTCTAAACCATATGCAAAAATAATTGGGAAAATTGCTAAGCCAGCCAATATAGCTATTAAAGTATCTAAGCCTGCAACCATCAGTGATGTTCTAAAAATATTTTCTTCTTTTGGCATATAAGCTCCGTAGCACATGATAGAGCCCATACCTAAACTTAAACTAAAAAATGCTTGTCCCATAGCTCTCAAGAAAGTTGTAGCATCTACCTCTGAAAAATCTGGAGCAAATAAAAAGCTTAAACCTCTAACAAAATCACCATTAATCATCGCATTAACAACCATTACCATCATCAAAATAAATAATGCTGGCATTAACAAGCGAACCATTCTCTCAATCCCACCAATAACACCTGCTGAAATAATAATAATATTCAAAGCAATGAAAATTGAATGCCAAAACAATAGCCTTGATGGAGAGGAAGTAACTATGTTGAATTGCTCTATAGAGGAAATATCAGGAGTTGGAAAAGCAGCTATAATTATGTAGTTCAGGCAAATTCCAGCTATAACACTATAAAAAGAAAGGATTAAAATTCCTGAAATTAAACCACCCCAACCTACAGCCTGCCATTTACTTGTTTGCCCTGAATCAATCGCTGCTGTTTTCATAGCGTTGACAGGGCTTTTCCTAGCGCGCCTACCAATCATGATCTCAGCCATCATAATTGGTAGTCCAACTGCCAAGATGCAGAGAAGATAAATCATCACAAAAGCTCCACCGCCCTCGGTTCCAGCTTTATATGGAAAGCCCCAAATATTTCCTAAGCCCACAGCTGATCCTGCTGCAGCAAGTACAAATGTCCACTTTCCTACCCAAGAGACAGTTTCATGGAATTTTGAAGAAGTATTTCCGTTCATGTGACTATGTATAAGGGTTATATAAAAATGCTAAAGAGGTTATACAGCATATTGTAACTAAGTTTGTTATTAAAGTTCTTGCATTTGCGTATTTAATGTTTGCTTGAAAAAATGAGCTATTTTTTTTCTCAAAGTTCAGAAAAACTTGCAGTGATAGAGCTAACAAGATAAGGCTAAATGATAGATTTATCAAAGAAATTAACGCAACTCCTAGGCCTAAAAGAGAGAAACCAATTGCACTCCAGAGGTTTCTTGATGATGCAGACTCCTCTTCCCAGCCCCAAATAATGCCGCCCAAAAAAGCAGTTACAATCCCCCCATATATTGCTAAGACCTGAATTGAAAGAAGGGCTAAAGTTGGATTGAAAATCCATGGAATGAAAGCTAAAAAAATAAATAAACACAGACCCCAGTAAATTAAAGTTACTTTAGTTTGTTGCATAAATGCCCTCAAAATTT
>ERZ807291.875-NODE-875-length-50496-cov-30.824805_pt1 | contig 50496 bp, 49 predicted proteins | sample MGYA00521257_ERZ807291 | MGnify/ENA primary metagenome ERZ807291 (study PRJEB31413, sample SAMN03169783) | marine metagenome | biome: Marine; feature: Water; material: Subsurface seawater | place: North Sea | collected 2011-04-28 | depth 1 m m ... | reverse complement strand
CTAAATGTGAATAGACACTACCAGCTTTTGCTGTCGTTGTTGTCATAATATAATGAGTATCTGACAGCCTCGCTGATGTGCCATCATCCATAGCAATGCCATCTTCGCGTAACATTAAACCATATCTACATTTTCCTACTTTTAATGTGCTAAATGTGTTAATGTATATTTTATTTAAAAACTTACCTGCATCTTTACCTTGAATATCTATTTTTCCTAATGTTGATACGTCACATATTCCAACAGATTGTCTAGTCATTAGAACTTCTCTGTCCACAGAATCACGCCATGTAACTTCTTTATGTTGTGAAAACCACTGAGCTCTTTTCCAGTAGCCTGTATCAACAAAATTCGCTCCAATCTCACTTGCAAACTCATGGCTTGGTGTCAGGCGTGTAGGTTTGAAGTGTTTACCTTTATGAGCACCAGCAAAAGCTCCAATAGATATAGGTGTATAAGGTGGTCGAAAAATAGTTGTTCCAGTTTCAGGAATAGTTTTATTTGTTGCATCAGCAAGTACTGCGAGGCCTATTACATTCGAGGTTTTACCCTGATCGGTTGCCATGCCTAATGTTGTATATCGTTTTACATGTTCAACAGATGAAAATCCTTCTTGATGCGCCAAAGTTATATCCTTAACTGTGACATCATTTTGCAAATCGACCCAACTCCTTTTATTACTTTTTACAAACCAAAAGGGTTTTAATTTAAGGGGCTTATCTTCTGATTTAATTTCTTCTGTAATTTCATAACCTAGTTGCTTAGATAAATCTGATACATCATCGAAAACGCTCTGTGTTGAAAAAGAACCATTTGCTGACCCTATCACATGCATATTAACTGGTAAATTTGAGTTGTCTGGAACAAAGCAGGATAGCTTTTCATTCCATTTTGGCCTACCTCTTTTGTGGCATGTTAATTGCAAGTTGGGATTCCACCCACCTGATACTGCCAAGCAATCTGAATTTATTTTTTTGCCAGAATTAAGCGTAATGCTTCTTATCATATTTCTTCCATGGACATTTACTATTTGTAAGCCGTTCCTGACATCAATAAGGTGTGATATTTTACTTAAATTAGCGCCACTATTGTTAGTAAATAATGATATATTATCTCCACACTTAACATTAAACCTTTTGTTATAAGTTTGAACTGCACTAGCAAGCATAACCCCAGGCCTGTCATTATTTGGGAACGCAATCGGCCGTTCAGTGGCCCCTGACGCCAAGACACTTTTATTAGCATATATACGCCATAATATTTGCCTGGCTCCTGGCCTATCAATTTCGTCGGTGACAGTTTCTAATGCTCCATAGATACCATGATCATAAACTCCATAAACTGATGTGCGTGTCATAATTCTAACATTAGAAGAATTGCTAAGTTCACTTAGTGTCTGCTCTATCCACTGTAGAGATGAGCTTCCATTTATCTCTATTTCATTCGAAAGAAGCTGTCCGCCCATAATGAAATCTTCATCGACAAGGATTATTTTTTTGCCATTCCTTGATGCATCAAGGGCCATTTTTAAACCTGCTGGACCAGACCCTATTATTAATAACTCACAATGTAGGTAACCTTTATCATATCTATCTGGATCGGGTTCCGTTGATAGTGATCCGAGACCTGCTGCACGTCTAATTATTGGTTCATAGACTTTTTCCCAAAATGATTTTGGCCACATAAATGTTTTGTAATAAAATCCAGCTGAAATAAATGGGTGGATGTAATCGTTTAATGCAAGAATATCAAACTTAACACTGCCTATGTAATTCTGTGAATTAGCCTTAAGTCCATCATACAATTTAATAGATGTAGCTCTCCTATTTGGCTCATGTGTGTTCGAACCTTCAAGTTTTACAAGAGCATTTGGCTCCTCTGAACCAGATCCGAAAATACCTCTAGGTCTGTGGTACTTAAAACTGCGGCCAACTATTTTTACATTTTTTCTCAGTAGCGCTGATGCTAGGGTGTCACCTTCATAACCCTCATAATGTTTACCATTAAATTGAAACTTTAATATTTTATCATAATTAACAAGAATCATTTATTTTCTCGTTTATATTCTGAAGCTAGTTCTACTCTAATTATTTCATGAGTTACGGTATTTCTTGTCAAAACAAGCCAAGATCTATCTCCTTGTTCATGAAACCAAAGTTCCTTCATAAAGCCATGGGTGTTATCACGAATGTACTGGTACTCGTAATAATCCTCCAATAGCGATTCAGAGTTTGGATCTGGCCGATTAAATAATATTGCATCACCACGGTATGTGAATTCTGACGAGTCTCTTGGTCCTAAAAGTGGGTGATTAATTATCATTAGTGTAAGTTAGGCTGAGCGCCTTGTCCTTTTTCATCTATCGTAAGTCCAGATTTAAATCTATCTAGTGTATAGTTTTTTGCAACTTCGTGATGAGTATCAGTTGCTAGTAAATGTGCGAAGCTGTATCCGCTTGCAGGGGTCGCTTTAAATCCACCGTAGCACCAACCACCATTAAAATATAAACCAGATATATGTGTTTTATCTATAATTGGTGATCCATCCATGGACATGTCCATTATTCCTCCCCACATCCTTAGTAGCCTAGCCTTTCCAATCATGGGCATAAGAGAAACTCCTCCCTCACACACATCTTCGACTACAGGTAAGTTTCCCCTTTGCGCATAACTATTATAACCATCGATATCACCGCCAAAAACAAGTCCGCCTTTATCAGATTGACTTACGTAAAAATGTCCAGCGCCATATGTTATCACACCAGGTAGTATAGGCTTTAATCCCTCACTAACAAATGCTTGAAGAACATGACTTTCAATTGGGAGCCTCATTCCAGCCATATTCATTACTTTGGAACTGTTTCCCGCTACTGCTACGCCTATCTTATTTGCTTTTATGTTGCCTTTATTAGTTTTGACGCCGATACATTTGCCATTAACGATTTCAAAGCCGACTACTTCACAATTTTCTATAATATCAACACCATATTTATCTGCTGCATGCGCGTAACCCCATGCAACAGCATCGTGCCGTACTGTTCCTCCACGTGGTTGCCATAACCCGCCTTTAATCGGAAATCTTGCATTTTCATAATTAAGGAAAGGATATTTCTTTTTCACTTCGTCTTGGTTCAGCAAAATAGCATCTGTTCCATGAATTCTCATAGTATTTCCTCGACGAATGTAGGAGTCCCTTTGTACATCTGAATGAAATAAATTAATAATACCTCTCTGGCTTACCATTGCATTATAATTTATGTCTTTTTCAATACGTTCCCATAATTTTAATGAAAATTCATAAAAAGCCTGGTTATTATTTAACATGTAGTTAGATCTTATAATTGTGGTGTTTCGGCCAACATTACCTCCGCCGATCCACCCTTTTTCTAATACGGCAATTTTTGTTTGTTTATATTTTTTGGCTAAATAGTAAGCAGTAGCCAACCCATGTCCACCACCACCAATTATAATTATGTCATAGCTTTTTTTTGGTTCGGATTTTTGCCATACTGGTTTCCACCCCCTATGACCGGTTAAAGCTTCCTTAATTATTTTTAGTGCCGAATAAGTCATTCATTTATCTCTTTATTATATATTTAAACTAAAAAGACACAGCCTCAATCGTTGATATATCTGATTAGTAAGATTTAAATGAAACAATTAGTATTAAGAATAGTTTATATAATTATTATGTAACTATTTAATATTTATAATTTGAGCTATGTTAAAATATAAACATTAAATTTTAAATGAAGAGTAATTATATGATTGGATATGTAACTTTAGGGGTTCGAGATCTAGAGGTCTCAAAAAAATTCTATACAGCATTATTAAATTCGAAAGTTTTAGTGGATGTGGGACGTTTAGTTATGATTGGAAAAGATATGGCACAGCCAAAGATAGCAGTATGCCTTCCATTTAATGATAATGACCCAAGCCCCGGTAATGGTGTGATGGTTGCATTTCCTGGGGGTTCAAAAGAAGGAGTGGTCGAGTTTTATAATAAAGCTATAGAACTTGGTGCTTTGTGTGATGGAGAGCCAGGACAGCGAATAGATGGTGTATTTTATGGTGCCTACGTTAAAGACCCAGATGGAAATAAGCTTTGTTTCTTTGATTTCAGTTAATATGATTTAAGGATTTATGATTACGTATCATATCATTTATTTTTAATTAATGGTGCCCGAACCTGGATTTGAACCAGGGACACACGGATTTTCAGTCCGTTGCTCTACCAACTGAGCTATTCGGGCATTCTTACGATTAATATATCGAGAATAAACGGCGTTATAGTGAAAGCAATTGCACCTGTCTATCCTGTTTTTCTATCTAATTTATATTTTAGCAAGGAAATATAGTCTTTGCCTTTGAGAATTATTCGCATTAAGTATATCTAATGACCTTAGATCAATTATCATGTAATCAAAAAGCTAAAATAACGGGATTTGATCCTCTTTTTTTAGAACTGGAGACCAGATTAAGGGAAATAGGGTTTTCTGAAGGCGATGAAGTAACTGTACTTCATTTTGGACCAATTGGTAAGAATCCTATGTCAATTAAATTGAATGGTGCTCTCATTGCACTTAGAAAAAATGAAGCTAAATATATTTTTGTTAAGTTATTATAGTGTCGAATATTAAAGAAAAAAATATCCGATTAGCACTTCTAGGTGCTCCTAATTGCGGAAAAACCTCTCTTTTTAATGCTCTAACAGGAGGCCGTGCAAAAGTGGCTAACTACCCAGGAGTTACTGTGGAGTATAGAAAGGGCGAATTCTCTTTACCTAATAATAAGCCAGTTGAGCTATTGGATTTGCCAGGTGTGTATGGTGATTGTGGGCATTCTATGGATGAAAAAGTAGCTATAGATGCTGTACGGGGGAATTTAGTCGGAGAGAGATCCCCTGATGGATTGATATTTATGATGGATGCTTCACATATTAATACGCATTTGCATAATGTGCTTCAGGCAAAAAGTTATGGGTTACCAATAATCTTAGTATTGAATATGATGGATATTGCAGCCCGCGATGGGATTGAAATAAACATTCCAAAACTTGAATCACTTCTAGGTATATCTATCATTAGTTGCGTTGCTGTTCGAAATAAGGGTAGAGTACATTTATTGGAATTTCTAAACGAATGGACTGCTAAATTATTCGATGGTTCAGCTTCAATACCAAATAAAGAAAATAATAGTCTCAAAGACTTACAGTTAAAATCTCGACAAATAACTAATACTACAGTTAGACAGCTAGGGATTGCTCCAACTATCACTCAAAAAATAGATAATATAGTTTTGCATCCATTATTGGGAATTATTTTTTTATCTGGTTTGTTAATATTTATGTTTCAAGCTGTTTATTGGTGGGCCGCACCTTTTATGGATGGAATTGACCTTATTTTTTCAAAACTTCAATTTATAGTAGATTCGAATCTTCCTAATACTTGGCTTAAGTCGCTCATATCTGATGGAATTATTGCTGGGGTAGGAAGTGTAATTATTTTCTTACCTCAAATTATTATATTATTTGCTTTTATTTTATTATTGGAAGCATCTGGTTACATGACACGTGCTGCATTTTTAGTAGACTCATTAATGGCTAAAGTTGGTTTGAATGGACGAGCATTCATTCCACTGCTTTCTAGTTTTGCCTGTGCTATACCTGGAATTATGGCATCAAGAACCATTGAACAAGAAAAGGATAGACTCACAACCATACTTATAGCGCCCTTAATGACATGTTCAGCACGGTGGCCTGTGTATATAATGATCATTGGTGCTTTTATACCAGATATTAATATTGGTTTTTTAGGTCTACAAGGGTTGGTGGCTTTTAGTTTAGTTCTTGGTGGTATTGTATTTGCCATGATAATGGCTTTTATTTTTAAAAAAACCTTAATGAATAATGCAAAATCAATTTTATTAATCGAACTGCCTAGTTATAAATTACCAGTAATAAAAGATTACTTTATAGGGTTATGGGATCGAGCATTAATATTCATTAACCGTGCTGGCCGAATAATATTACCTGCGTCAATAATAATTTGGTTCCTTGCTAGCTATCCAACAAAATCTAACGGAATAGTTGGTACATTTGCAGGTAAAATTGGGAGTTTAATTGAGCCTATTCTAAGGCCAATTGGCTTTAATTTAGAAATTGCCATTAGTTTAATACCCGGGATGGCAGCTCGTGAGGTTGTTGTAGGTGCGCTGGCAACAATTTATTCGCTTGATAGTGAAGCTTTAGATGGGCCACTCAAAGAAACACTGCAAAATAGCTGGTCATTACCAACCGCATTGTCTTTTTTAGTATGGTTTGTTTTTGCTCCTCAGTGTCTCTCAACATTAGCGATTATGAGAAAAGAAACAAATAGTTGGAAATGGCCTCTTTTTGCCTTTTTCTATTTATTTACTCTAGCATATCTAATGGCTGGTATCACATATCAAATAGCAGTTCATTTAGGCTTGTAATTTTTGTCTAATCCACAAATTCTAGTTTCTTAATACTGGTTTTACTTCGGCTATTATGTAATCCTTAAATTTTAGAATCAGTAATTTTGTGGATGAATTTATGACTGAAATATCAAAATCTGAATTTGAACACAAATTAATGAGTAATGCGATTACAGCGTTATCTATGGATGCAGTTCAGGCAGCAAATTCAGGTCATCCGGGTATGCCGATGGGAATGGCTGACGCTGCAACTGTGCTTTTTGCAAAATTCCTTAAATTTAACCCTAAAGATCCGAATTGGCCGGATCGTGACCGTTTTATTCTTTCGGCAGGCCATGGGTCTATGCTTATTTACAGTTTACTTCACTTAACAGGATACAAGGCTGTTAATATGGAGCAAATCAAGAACTTCAGACAACTAGGTTCTATTACTGCGGGACACCCAGAATATGGACATGTCCCCGGAGTTGAAACTACTACTGGACCCTTGGGGCAGGGTATATCGAATGCAGTAGGTTTTGCTATTGCAGAAAGACAAATGAATGCGCGTTTTGGTGATGATCTAGTTGATCATTATACTTATGTAATAGCCGGAGATGGTTGTTTAATGGAGGGTATCTCGCAGGAGGCTATTTCATTAGCTGGGCATCTGAAATTAAATAAACTAATTGTATTATGGGATGATAATAACATAACAATAGATGGAGCTGTAGGCATATCTGATAGCACAGATCAAAAAAAGAGATTTGAGGCCTGTAACTGGGATGTAATAAAAGTTGATGGTCATAATGCAAAAAAGGTCAGTAATGCAATTCGGAGAGCTAGAAAATCATTAAAGCCTACTTTGATTGCTTGCAAAACCATCATAGGAAAGGGGTCGCCAACAATGTCCGGAACTTCCAAGGTTCACGGTGCTCCTTTAGGTGCTGAAGAAATAATTGAAACGAGAAAGGCTATTGGTTGGAGTCATGATTCATTTATTATTCCTGATGAGGTCTACAGGCTTTGGAAAAAACCAGGAAGAAAAGGTCGTTCAGAGCAGAAATCATGGGAAAAAAGACTTAAAGAATCTTCAGTTATGACGGAATTTAATAGAGCTATTAATGGTATCTTAAATGAAGGCTGGAAGAAAAATATGCTGGAATACAAGAAAGATCTAGTTAAGACTTCGCCTACATTAGCAACTAGAGCTTCATCAGGTAACGCATTGAAAGTACTCACTTCTTCATTAACAGACATGATTTCTGGATCTGCTGACCTTGAAGGGTCTAATAAAACAAAAACACCATCTACAGAATCAGAAATTCAATTTAATAACTATGGTGGTAGATACATTAACTATGGGATCAGGGAACATGTGATGGGTGCAGCTATGAATGGAATGGCACTCCATGGCGGCATAATACCTTATTCCGGAACTTTTCTTGTTTTTGCAGATTATTGCCGACCTGCAATCAGACTATCAGCAATAATGGGCATTAGAGTGATTTATGTTATGACTCATGATTCCATTGGTGTGGGTGAAGATGGCCCTACTCATCAACCGGTTGAACATGTTGCCTCTCTAAGGGCCATACCTAACCTATATGTCTTTCGTCCTGCAGACGCTATAGAAACAGCCGAGTGTTGGGAAATTTCAGTTGAGAGAACATCTGGTCCATCTTTACATGCATTAACGCGGCAAAATCTTCCTTCAGTTCGAGATTCTGTTGATAAAAATGAGTCTAAATTAGGTGCATATGTGCTCAGAAAGAGTAGCAGAAAATGTCAGATTACTTTATTGGCTAGTGGCTCGGAGGTTCATCTAGCTGTTGCGGCTTATGATAAGCTTAACTCACTGGGAATTTCATCAAAAGTGGTATCTGTTCCCTGTCTTGATTTATTTTTAGAGCAAGACGATGATTATATTAACGAAGTTATAGGTGAAAATTTACCTAAAATAGTTATTGAAGCAGGTATAAGACAAGGCTGGGAAGGAATAATTAATCGAAAAGATGGCTTTGTAGGTATGAGTAGTTTTGGGGCTTCAGCTCCCGGGAATGAATTGTTCAATCACTTTGGTATAACGACTGAAGCCATTGTTAACAAAGCTAAGAAAATGTTAGATTTATAATGAAAGAGCTACCTGGAGATGTTTTTGTAACTGGTCAGCTTTTAGCAACGCAAATGTCAGCTTTAATAGATCAGGGAGTTATGACATTCATAAATAATAGACCGGATATGGAAGTTTCATTACAACCAACATCTGAAGAATTAGAAAAGATAGCAAGGGACAGGGGGGTTGATTATCATCATATACCTATGACCGGCGGAGTAACACAAGGTTTAATAGAGGCATCTAAAACAGTATTCTCGGATTTGCCTAGGCCTATAGTAGCATTCTGTGCCAGTGGTATGAGAAGCTCTGTTTTATGGGCATTTGCTAATGTCCAAGTTTTAGGTGTTGATGAGGTAATGAATGCTTTGACTAAAACAGGTTTTAATTTGGAACAAATTAGAGTTCCTTTGGCGCAGTCTTTAAAAAAATAGATTTTAGGCTCTTTTATGGCTAATATTAATCTTTGCTTTATCCATATATGCTACATTATCGGTAATTTTGGTTCTCATAGTAATATATGAATTAGGTTAGATTAAATGGTTGATAATATAACTAGTGATAAATCGATAATTATCGATGAGCATATTGATGATGCGCTTTCTTCACGATATCTTGCATATGCATTATCAACTATTACTCAAAGGGCTCTACCCGATGTCAGGGATGGCTTAAAGCCGGTTCACAGGCGAATTTTGTATGCGATGCGTCAATTAAAACTTAATCCTGAAAATGCTTATAAAAAATCAGCAAGAATAGTTGGTGATGTGATGGGGCAGTATCACCCGCATGGTGATGCATCAATATATGATGCTCTTGTGAAATTAAGTCAAAGTTTTTCAACACGATACCCATTAGTCGATGGACAAGGTAATTTTGGTAACATTGATGGTGATAGCCCTGCTGCAATGAGGTATACAGAAGCTAAAATGACTTCTGCTGGAGTGGCTTTATTAGACGGGCTTGATGAAAACTCAGTTGATTTCTCATCAACCTATAATGAAGAGGATGAAGAACCTGATGTTTTGCCAGCTGGATTTCCAAACCTTTTAGCTAATGGTTCCCATGGGATTGCTGTAGGGATGGCAACTTCAATTCCTCCGCATAACGTATCAGAAATTTGTTCTGCTGCATTACATTTAATTAAAACACCCAATGCACGGGTATCTACATTAATGGAATATATTAAGGGGCCTGATCTACCTACAGGAGGTATTATTGTAGAAACAAAAGAATCTATGCTGGAAGCCTATAAAACAGGAAAAGGAGGGTTTAAAGTAAGGTCAAAATGGTCAACCGAAGACCTAGGCCGCGGTATGTATCAAATAATTATTACTGAGATACCCTACCAGGTTCAAAAATCTCGTTTAATTGAAAAATTAGCAGAAGTTATAGAGTCTAAAAAGGCACCATGGCTCGAAGATGTAAGAGACGAATCTACTGAAGACGTTCGTATTGTTCTTGAACCTAAAAGTAAAAATATTGACCCTCACTTATTAATGGAGAGCTTATTCAAAATTACTGAATTAGAAAGCCGAGCTTCACTTAATATGAATGTTTTAGATGCAACTCGAACACCTCGTGTCATGAACCTCAAAGAAGTTATTCAAAGTTATTTAGATCACTTGCGTGAAGTTTTACTTAGAAGATCAAAACAGCGTCTTGAAAAAATTAATTATAGGCTAGAGGTCTTAGATGGCTATATGAAGGCGTTCCTTAACCTAGATGAAGTTATAAGAATTATACGATATGAAGATAAACCTAAAATAGAGCTAATAAGTCATTTCCAACTTACTGAAAGACAAGCTGATGCAATTTTAAATATGCGTTTGCGTGCTTTAAATAAATTGCAAGAAATTGAAATTAGTAACGAGAATAATCTTCTACTTGCGGAGAAAAATAATATTGAGACATTACTTGAATCGCCAGGTGAACAATGGAGTAGGATATCTGATCAAGTTAAGGCAATTAAAAATGAGTACAATTTAAAAACTGTTTTAGGTGCTAGAAGGACATCATTTTCTAATCTTCCAGAGATTGATATAGATTTAAGCAGAGCTTTCATACAAAAAGAACCAATAACTGTTGTTATGTCGGAAAAAGGCTGGATCAGAGCAATGAAAGGTCATAGCTCTGATAAAAGTGTTATTAAATACAAAGATGATGACAAAGAAAGATTTTTTCTACAATGTTTAACTACAGATAAATTAATTATTTTTGCTTCAAACGGTAAGTTTTATACAATTGGAGCTGACAAATTGCCGGGAGGTAGGGGTAATGGAGAACCAATAAGACTTCTCATCGATTTAGAAAATGATCATGAGCCTGTTGGAATGTTTGTTTATAATTCCGATAGAAATCTTTTAGTTGCCAGTTCTGACGGGTATGGCTTTCGGGTTAAAGAATCTGATATCGTTGCATCAACTAAAGGGGGAAGAAAGACTTTAAATGTAAAAGGTGATGCAGAAGCAATTCGATGTATTGAGATAGTAGGAGATAAAATTGCTTCTATTGGAGAAAACCGTAAAATATTAGTTTTCAATATCGATGAGCTCCCTGAAATGACTAGAGGAAAAGGGGTTAGGCTTCAAAAATATAAAGATGGTGGCCTTGCTGATGTGACTACATTTAAAGAGGATGAAGGGCTTAGTTTTATTGATAGCTCTGGGAGGTCAAATACAGTACAAGACTGGAAGATTCTCCAAGGAAGACGGGCCGGAGCCGGTCGCTTAGCACCACGAGGTTTTTCTCGACAAGGTCTTTTTTCTCCGGATAAAAGGCTTAATTAGGTCAATTAGTCTTATGACTATTAATCATTACTCCATCTGCATTAATTTCTATTACCGAATAACCTAAGTCCTTAATTTCACTCATATATTTATTTTTATCCCCAACAATGACGGTAATCATATCATCAGTATTAAGATATTTTTTTGCTAAGGCATTTATTTCACTAATATCAATTTTTTTAAGTGTTTTGGCTTGATCATCAACAAAAGAAGTTTCTAAATCATAAGTCATCATTCTACTTAAGAAACTCAATTTCTGGCTGGGAGTTTCATATGCACGAGCATCACTCTGACCTATCGCAGACTTAGTGAACTTTAATTCATTGTCTGATATTCCTTTATCTCGATACTCATTTATTTCTTTCATGAACTCAACAACTGATTCAGCAGTTGAATCTGCTCTTACCCCTGCGCTAGCTCTGTAATATCCATAGAATTCATTTCCGTTAAAAAATGAACGAGCACCATAAGTATAACCTTTATCTTCTCTTAGGTTTAGGTTTATTCGAGAGTTAAAAGCTCCTCCTAACATATAATTCATTATACCAGCTTTGAAGTACTCACCGTTAGCATCATATGCTAAGGCACGATTACCTATACGAATTTCTGATTGTGGTGCTTCAGGTTGATCAATAAAGTAAATAGTATTTCCTTTAATTGGAGGAAATGGTTGAATTTCAGGTTTAGGTACATCACCCCCAACCCATTTATTAAGTGGGGATAATAGTTTAGTGAGTTCTGTCTCTTTTAGATCACTTACCGCAACTATGCTTGCTATTTTTGGTGAATAGTTTGTAGCGTAGAAATTTACTACATCGTCTAATGTTAAGTTTTTAAGTGTATTCTCGGTACCAGAAGTACTATATGCAAAGCTGTTATTACTACCATATAATAATTTGTTAAATACTTCACTAGCGGTTCTGCTAGGTTGTTTTTTAGACTGCTTCAAGTTTTGTAAAACATTATTCTTAACTCTTAGGAAGTCCTCTCGATCAAACTTAGGTTCAAGAAGTGAATTAATCGCTAGCTTTATGGTTTGATCAACATTTTTTGACAAGCTTCGTATATTAAGAACCGTATAAGTATCACCAGCCGACCAACTATAGCTAGCACCTAATTTTGCTAATTGATTAGATATATCTTCAATACTTTCATTGTTTGTAGATTCATTCATCATAGAAGCTGTAAGTGATGCAAGGCCAAGTTTTTCTAAACTTTCATTAGACTGACCAGACTTAATTCTAAGTCTAATAGTAGTTGTTGGAACCTCGCTGTTGATTGACCCTAGAAGCGGTATCCCATTTACCACACTTTTATATATTAATGGTGTCTTTATTATTGGGTTTGGGCCGGCATTTGGTATAATAGACCTATCAAAACTATCTTCAGGTGGAGACCAATTAAACTTTTCATCCTTTTTGTCCTCCGGGATAATTCTTTCATAGCGTTTCCATGTATCATTATTTGCAATTTTATCTTTTTGTCCTTCGGGAACTATAGACATAATTACGGAAGGCTTACCTTTTATGTATTCATTGTAGACTCTTAAAACGTCTTTTTTTGTGACACTTTCATATCGTCTTATATCTGCAGATATGCCGTTAGGATCAGAACGATAAGTCTGATATGCTGCTAACTGTGTAACTTTACCTCTAACGCTTTCTAATCCATATATCATTCCAGCAACTATACTAGACTTAACACGTATTAAGTCATCTTCATTTACCCCACGTGATTCAAATTCTTCTAATGTATCACGAATATTTTCTTCTATATTTTGTAAACTTAAGTCTCTTTGAGGGTTTGCGAGTGCAAAGATTTCGAAAGTGCATGATATTTCTCCGCATGGGTGACCAGCAGATGCCTGAAGTGCAATACCAGGTTTTTGTAAGTTCTTGTACAATAATGATGTTTCTCCCCCTCCCATGATATTTTGTAATACATCAAGAGGTGCTTCATCAGAGTGATTGCCATGTACGGTTGGCCATGACATAAATATTAACGGAATTCGCGCATTCTTATCTTCCAGAGAAATATATCTGTTTTCATCAATTGTAACTTGCTCATAAACTGGTTTGGTAACTGCAGGGCCACTTGGGATTGGACTGAAATACTTATTAATCCATTTCAAAGTTTGAACCTCATCAATGTCACCACCTATGGTTAAAGTGGCGTTATTAGGTCCATACCATTTTAAAAAAAATCTTTTTAAGTCATCTATTTGAGCACGGTCTAAGTCTTCTAAATAACCTATTGTAGACCAGCTATATGGGTGACCCTCCGGATATATTGCTTCGCCCATTCTTTCACTTAAAAGTCCGTAAGGCTGGTTGTCAACACGTTGACCGCGTTCATTTTTAACTGTTTCCCTTTGAACTTCGAATGCCTCGTTTGTTACAGCAGGTCCATTGAGTAAGAAGCCCATTCTATCTGATTCAAGCCACAAAATTTTCTCAAGTTGATTTGCTGGAACTGTCTCATAATAGTTAGTTCTATCAGAATTGGTAGTGCCGTTTAAAGTACCACCAGACTCAGTAATTAAAGAAAAATGCTGTTCATCTTTAACGTTCTTAGATCCTTGAAATAACATATGCTCAAAAAAATGTGCAAATCCTGACTTGCCAATTTCTTCTCTGCCAGAGCCAACATGATAGGTAACATCAACATGTACTAGCGGATCAGAATTATCTTTATGTAAGACTACAGTTAAGCCATTATCTAATTTGTACTTTTTAAAAGGTATTACTACTTCATTATTTTTTGATGTCACACTATCAATAAACTTAATACCTTCTGGTAAGCTATTGATTAAATTAGTATTACCATTCTGACATGCTATAAGTAATGTAGGGATTAGTAATTTAAATATAGTTCGCATATTCTATCATTTCACAAGTTAAAAAGGTGGATTAAAGTATTACTTTTAATTTAAATTACTACACATTGAGTTTGTAAATGTCTACTTTAATATAGCTGATGGAAGCCATGTTGCAACGCTGGGAACACTTATCACAAGTAATATAACAATGATTTGAATAAATATAAATGGAATTACCCCATTATAAATATCTCCCGTACGCACTTCTTTTGGTGCTACCCCTCTTAGATAAAATAAGGCAAAACCAAAAGGTGGGGTAAGAAAGCTAGTTTGCAGATTTAATGCCATAAGAACACCTAACCATATTGGGTCCATGCCTGTTGCTAATAATGGAGGTGCTACGAGAGGAACAACTACAAAGGTTATTTCTATAAAATCAAGAAAGAAGCCTAATACAAACATAACTAGCATTACTAAACTTAAAGCACCCCATTTTCCAAATGGAGCTGACTCTAAAAGCTCTTTAACGAGTTCATCGCCGCCAAATCCACGAAAGACAAGACTAAATACTGTTGCGCCAATTAATATAACAAATACCATACTTGTTATTTGCATAGTAGACTCTGATACCTCAGCCAAATGCTGTCTTTTTATTAATGACAAAATTGAGAAAAATGTTGTTATCATTGCAATAAATGCTAGGGAAAGGCCAATAACAAAAGTAAATTTTTCATAGTTATTCCAAATTGTCTGGTTAAACCTAATATCTATTCCAGTTAAATCTATAATTACCAATAGAATTAAACTTGTAGCCGCACATACAGAAGAACGTTTATACATTTTTGAATCTGATGTTTTATAGGATGCAAGATATATAGCGCCGAGAGCTCCCAGAGCAGCTCCGCGAGTGGGAGTTGCATACCCTGAGAGAATTGAACCTAAAACTGCTATAATAAGTAGTATTGGAGGAAGCATTGCTATCATTGTTCTTCTAATAAACTCCCATGGGGATGGACCATCAGGCCATGATTGTGAAGGTGCTAAAGTAGGTTTAAAATATGCTACCAAAAAAATATATATAGCGTAGAACAGAACTAATATAAGACCGGGTACTAGGGCTCCAGCAAATAAATCTCCAACTGAAATAACCCCTGATCCTTCAAGTCCTAAAGAGCGTTGGGCTTCTTGATATGCATTACTCATTTGATCACCAAGTATTACGAGTACTATGGACGGTGGTATTATTTGCCCTAATGTCCCAGAAGCTGCTATAGCCCCTGAGGAAAGTGCTGGAGAGTAATTTCTGTTTAGCATTGTAGGTAAGGATAAAAGACCCATAGTGACAACAGTTGCTCCCACAATACCAGTTGAGGCTGCTAATAATGCTCCTACAAAAACGACCGATACACCTAAACCGCCATGTAATGGTCCAAAAAGATTACCCATAGCCTCAAGTAAGTCTTCGGCAATTCTGGATTTCTCTAGCATTACTCCCATGAATACAAATAATGGTACTGCCATAAGTATTTCTTTTGTAATAAGAGGGTAAATTCTTCCAGGCAAAGATAGTAAAAACTCAACTTCAAATGTGCCTGTAATCACTCCTGCCGAAGCAAATATTAGTGATACGCCACTTAAAGTAAAAGCAACATTGTAACCACCCATTAGAGCGATACAAGTAAAAGCAAACATAGATATAGCTAAGATATCAGCCATTATGTATTTTTATCTTCATAGGTAAAGAGATTGTCAAAATTATCTGGTAGTTTTGGTTTTTCATGACGGTAAATATGCATAACCGCTCTCAATGCTATTGATAGACCCTGAATAATCATTAGTAAAGAGAAGGCGGGAATTAACGTTTTGAGAATAAATTCCCCTTTAATGCCGTCAACTTCAGAGGATCCCTCTAGAAATCTCCAAGATGTACTAACGAATGATTGGGAATTCCATAATATAATAATACATACGGGGAATAAGAAAGCATAAAAACCAATAATTTCAACGCATGATCTGGTTATGCTATTCATTTTGCTATAGAAAATATCAACTCGAACATGCTTGCTAGCTAATAAAGTGGAAGCGGCACCTAGCATGATAACTGAGGCATGGATGTACTCACTTGTTTCGAAAAGTTTTGTCCAGCTTTTACCAAATATTGACAATGCAAATATTGAAAAAGATATTGTTAAAACCATTAGAGGTAGCAGCCATTTAATGATTTTACCTATAAAATAATTAAAGCTGTCTATGGTGCTTACTATACCATAGGACATTTTTCTTAAGATCAGATTGTTAAAAAATATAATGTATATAATTGGTAGAATTATTAAAGGAAAAAAAGTCCACCCAATTGCCTGTAATACGATTGATAAAGTATCGATTAAATCAGTATTCTTTGTAAGATCATTCATCTGAAATTTTTCTTGCATTTATATAAAGTCCATCGCTCATTTCAGTCCACTTGCTATAAGAATTTCTTGCTTTTATATAAGATTGATAAATTGTAGCTGTTCGTTTATCTGCATTTCCTAATTCATAAACAACATCTTTACTTATCTTGCCTATTTCTTTCATTATTTCATCTGAAAAATAACGTGGAGAAATATTGTGGTCTTTTTTCAGAATACTCAATGCTTTTGCATTTTCATGAGTGTATTCTCCAAGACTTGCATCGTTGGCTGATTTACATGCATATTTAATAATGGATTGTTCAGACGTTGATAAGGTATTCCATACATCAAGATTTATACCTACTGCCAAGGAGGCACCAGGTTCATGAAATCCAGGTGCATAATAATACGGCGCTTCACGGTAGAAACCAAATGCATAATCATTCCAGGGGCCAACCCATTCTGTTGCATCTATGGAGCCTGATTGTAATGCCTGATAAATTTCCCCACCTGATAGCTGAACGGCAGCGCCACCAAGACGTCTTATAACCTCTCCACCTAAACCAGGCATTCGCATTTTAAGCCCTTTAAAGTCTTCAAGTGAGTTAATTTTTTTCTTAAACCATCCACCGGTCTGATGACCAGTATTTCCCGCTTGGAATGGTTTAATATTGAAATCTGCTGATAAATCATCCCATAGTTTTTGACCTCCCCCATGATCTATCCAGCCCATGATCTCTGCAGCTGTCATTCCCATGGGAACAGACGTAAAGAACGAAAAACCTTTTGACTTACCTTGCCAATAGTATTCGGCTCCATGATACATGTCTGCAGCGCCAGAAGCTGTAGCATCAAAACTTTCCATAGCACCTACAAGTTCTCCAGCTGCGTAAACTTTGACCTCCATAGCACCCGAAGTCATTTCGCTTAATGCGCTGGCAAACCGGTTGGGCATTTGACCTAAACCTGGAAAGTCCTTGGGCCAAGTTGTGACCATTCTAAAGCGTTTAATTCCTTTTGCTATATTTGGTGTTGATATTGCAGATTCTTTATTGATAGATTGTTTATTATTGTCTTTATTACCCAATATAGCTGTAACACCTGTCCCCGTTGCTACAGCGGCTACTGCTCCTAGTATTTGGCGTCTTTTCATTTAAGATTTCCTTATTGTATGCCAACCATTTTCACTCAGTAATTCATAAGGCTGAAAACGTGATTTATATTCCATTTTCTTACTACCCTTAACCCAGTAGCCAAGATATAGGTACGGGAAATCATTTTTTTTACAACGGTTTATTTGGTTTAGTATCATAAAGGTTCCCAAACTTTTTGTTTTAAAAGTTGTGTCAAAAAAACTATAAACCATCGAATAGCCATCAGAAAGGTTGTCGATTAGTGAGACTCCTAAAAGATTATTTTTTTTATTTCTAAACTCAATGATATCAGTTTCTGATGCACATTCTTCAACCATCATTTGATAGCGTGAAAAATCTATTTCTGACATCCCACCTCCATCATGTCGTGATTTTAAGTAATGTTGAAGTAATTCAAATTGTTCATTTGTCGCAATAGGTGGTTTTATTGATACGTTAAGATCAGAATTTATTTTTAGAACCCTTCTGAAGCTTTTTTTATATTTAAAATCATCAATTTTTATTCGCAAAGATTCACATGAATTACAGTTTTCACATGCCGGTCTATATATTACATTCTGAGACCTTCTAAAGCCAAAATGAGTTAAGTGATTGTTCAATAATGGTCCATTTATAGGATCTAATTGAGTGAATACCTTTCTTTCCATTAAGTGCGGTAAATAGGGACATGGGGCAGGCACAGTCAGGTAAAATTGAATTTTATTTGTGTTAAAAGGCTGGGTCACATTAATGTCTGTTTATAAATTTAAGAAATATGGAGATAAAACACTAAAACTGATCCAAAGTATTAATATTAATGGGATACCAAAAAGAGCGAAATCCGAAAACTTATAATGACCAGGTCCCATTACTAGTAAATTTGTCTGATAAGCAATTGGCGTTGCAAAAGAACAATTTGTGGCAAATATAACAGTTAAAACAATTGAAATGGGGTCAATTCCTGTTTGTTGACTAATTGCTAGTCCAATTGGAGCAAATAATAATGCAGCAGCACTATTAGAAATAATATTTGTTAAAATAGCTATAATTAAGAAAATGGAACTTAATAGAATTTGATCTCCATATGGTTGAAATGTGTTTATGACAGTAAGGCCTATATATTCTGCTCCTCCTGTTTTATCTAGTGCAAGACCCATTGCGAATGCAGCGCCAATTAATAGAAATATTTTCATATCCAGAGCTCTAATAGCCTGTCGTATATTTAAACACCCTGAAGCTATCATAAATATTGCACCTGTTAATGCTGCTATTTCAATGGGTAAAAGACTTGTAGCAGCACTAGCCACTGTACCAATAAAAATTAATTGAGCTATAATAGACTTCCTTACATCGGGCAATTCTTTGGTTGACCAATCTAATAAAAGTAAATCTCTGTTTTCACGGAGTTCGTTTATTTCTGATTCATATCCAAATAGCAGCAATATATCTCCTGCTTCCAGTCTAATATCAAGCATCCTCTTTCTGATCATCCTTGAACGTCTTTGTATGCCTAAAACTAAACATCCAGTTTGACGGCGGAAACCTATCTGTTCTATATTTCTACCAATCATTCTAGAGCTAGGAGTAATAACTGCCTCGCTAATTACTATAGATTGATTGTGTTCATTATCTTTCTGCTTCTTTTGAAAGCCCGTTATATTCAGCATCCCTTTTAGGTATTCTGGACTGGATGTTAGTAAATTTGATAGTGATTTTCTTGTAGCGGCAACAATCAATATATCATCTTCTAAAAGTGCATGTTCAAAAGGAGGTAAGAATATATCATCTCCTCGTTGCACCATTCGAACAGTTACGTCTTTTAGCTTTGGATATAAACCAGCTACCGGTATGGCTTCAGTCAATGGATGGTATTTAGTAATTCTTATTTGTGCTATATATTGATGACCCGAAGTTTTACTATTATTTTTTTGTTTACTTTTATTTGGCAATAAAATTGGGGCAGCTATTATAATATAAATTGCTCCAATCATTGCTAAGACTATACCAAATGGAAATTGAGTAAAAAACTTTAGAGATAAATCTGAAGATCTTATTAAAACATCGTTGACCAGCATGTTTGTTGATGACCCTATGAGGGTGGTCATTCCAGCTAGTATGCAAATAAAACTTAAAGGCATCATGTAGATAGATGTTGAGCGCCTTAAACGGAGAGACATCGATGCTATGATTGGAATAAACATAACAACAACCGGAGTATTATTCATGAACATTGATACTGAAAATGCTATTATAAAGACAATTGATAAGGTTCGTCTTGGAGTATTATCTAATGCACTATTTATACTATGTATCGGTCCTTCAAATGCACCTGTTTGAAATAAACCTTGTCCAACCACTAATAATGCCATTATTGTAATTAATGCTGGGGCGGCAAACCCTGACAATAAAGATGTGCTGTCAAAATTGGGGCTATTTTCGGGCGTAAAGAAATGAAAAAATATCATCAAGCTTGTAATAACTCCAACTGATATTACCTCTATTGAGTACTTTTCCCTTATATAGAAATAAACAGCCACAAGCACCATGAACATAGTTGCCCACATTTGCCAGTTGGGAGATATCAAACCTAATTCCATAATTATTTAATTATCTTTTCGAATAATTCTTTCATATTTCTATTTGATTGAATAGATGATTATAAATCAAGAGTTTTCTGGAGATTATATATGTCGATATGTGCTTTTTTAGGATTAGGAGTTATGGGTTACCCCATGGCAGGCCATCTAGAATATGCTTTTAACGAATTGAGGGTTTGGAATAGAACTCCTGAAAAAAGCCATGAATGGGGAAAGGAGTATAAGGGTACTGTATCATCAACTATCCAAAAGGCAGTTGCTGGAGCTGACTTTGTTATTATGTGTGTGGGAAATGATGATGATGTTTTTTCTGTATTTGATGAGGTTATATTACACCTTAAGCCTGGCTCAATAATTATTGATCATACCACAACTTCTGAGAATTGTGCAAAATATTGTTATAATAAAGCCTTAAAAAACTCATGTGGGTTTATTGATGCCCCTGTATCAGGAGGTGAGTCAGGTGCAATTAAGGGAACGCTAACAGCAATGTGTGGGGGCGACGAGGTTATTTTTCATAGATCAATTGATGTAATTTCTAATTATAGCAAGTCAGTGAAACTCATGGGTGGTGCAGGAACTGGACAATTAACAAAAATGGTAAATCAAATCTGTATAGCTGGTATATTACAAGGGTTAGCGGAGGGTATATATTTTGCTCAGAAAGCCGGCTTGGATATAGAAAAAGTTATTAACGCAATAGGCAAGGGTGCGGCACAAAGTTGGCAAATGGATAATAGGGCGCTTACGATGAGTAAAGGCGAGTATGATTTTGGATTTGCTGTTGATCACATGCGTAAAGACCTTGGAATAGTTCTGAATACATCAAAAAAATTAGATATAAATTTATCAGTCGTAGAAATGGTTGATGAATACTATGCGGAAATTCAGAACAGTGGAGGTAATCGCTTGGACACTTCTAGTCTTCTTAAGAGGCTTATATAATTGTTATTAATACTAATTTTTTAACCATTTTGCAGCCTCTGGCGCAAAATAAGTAAATATACCATCACATCCAGCTCGTTTAAAACTTAGTAAGCTTTCCATCACAATCTTTTTCTCATCTAACCACCCATTTTGTGATACGGCTTTTAACATGGAATATTCTCCGCTAACTTGAAAGGCATATGTTGGCATTCTGAATTCATCCTTTATTCTTTTAATTATATCTAAATAAGGCATTCCTGGTTTAATCATTATCATATCTGCACCCTCAAGAATATCTTGTTCAACTTCCCGTAAAGCCTCATCACTATTAGCGGGATCCATTTGATAGGTCCTTTTGTCACCAACTAAGCTTAATGATGTTCCTATTGCATCTCTGTAAGGTCCATAAAATGATGAAGCATATTTGGCAGCATAAGACATTATCATTACATCACAAAGATGCGCCTTCTCTAATGAATCTCTTATAGCCACTACTCGTCCATCCATCATGTCCGATGGAGCGACAATATCTGCACCTGCATTTCCAAGAATGTTTGCACTTTCTGCTAATATCTCTATTGAAGCATCATTTAGAATTTTATTTCCTTCCATTAAACCGTCGTGACCATGACTTGTGTATGGATCAAGGGCAACATCAACTATGATTCCTAGATTGGGTGTAGATGCTTTTATAGCTTGTATTGCTTGCGGTATGAGGCCATTTGGATTTAATGCTTCCGAAGCACATTCAGTTTTATTTTTTGGGTTAATATTTGGAAATAGTGCAATTGCTGGAATGCCTAGATCGGTTGCTTTTTTTGCCTCGGAAACGATTTCATCAAGATTTACTCGATCAATTCCGGGCATTGATGGTATTGAGGTCCGTTTCGCTTTTGAGTCAGATACTATGATAGTCCAAATTAGGTCTTTTCGCAGCACTTCATTTTCACTAACTAAGCTGCGTGACCAGCTAGAGCCTCTTGTTCTTCGTAATCTTGTAAATGGATATGTTGACAATACAAAGTCCTCTTTTTTTTTATTATATCATTTTACCTGACTGTTCATATGCGACGATTTTGCATTTAAATAGGGATGATTGCGACGATTGTGCAGTAGCAATATTTAGGTAAATATATATACAAGAGACATTGGTATCAACATATTCTCATTGAAGGCGAGAAATTGACATATAAAAAATTTAGAAATGAATTCGAGTTCGCTGTAAATTCTGTCCGTGAAGAGGGTAGATACCGTATATTTAGAGATATACGTCGTAAATCAGGTTCTTTCCCTCATGCTACATGGTTTAGGGCTGACAGTGAAAAGGATATAGTAGTTTGGTGCTCAAATGATTATCTTGGCATGGGACAGAATGAATGCGTAATTGAGGCAGTTAAGTCTGCAGTTGATAGTGCAGGTACTGGCTCGGGAGGTACTCGGAATATTTCAGGAACCACTAGGTACCATGTTCAATTAGAGAAGGAGTTAGCTGATTTGCATAACAAAGATAGGTCATTAGTAATGACTTCAGGTTATGTTGCTAACGAAGCAACATTAGGAGTCATGAGCAAGATACTGCCTGGATTGGTTATTCTTTCTGATGAAAAAAATCATGCATCGATGATTTCTGGTATTCAAAGAGCTAGATGTAAAAAAATTATTTTTAACCATAATGACCTTACGGATCTTGAGATTAAATTAAAATCACTTCCCTTGAAAACACCTAAAATAATTGCTTTCGAATCTGTTTATTCTATGGACGCTGATATAGCTCCAATTAAGGAAATATGTGATTTAGCAGATAAATACAATGCATTAACATATATAGATGAGGTCCATGCAGTAGGAATGTATGGTCAAACCGGCGGTGGAGTTTGCGAAGAATTAGGTCTATCGAATAGAATCGATATTATCCAAGGAACTTTAGCAAAAGCTTATGGTATGGTTGGTGGCTATATAGCAGCAGATGAGGTTATTATTGATGCTGTCCGATCAATGGCTTCTGGATTTATTTTTACTACATCGATACCGCCAAGTACGGCAGCTGGGGCCTTAAGGTCTGTTAAGATTTTAAAAGTAACACCAGAAAAACGTGTTAAACATCAAGAGAGAGCAGAAGCGCTAAAAGATCGTTTTAGGTTGGCTGGTTATGATTTTATTGATGGTAAAACACACATAGTCCCAATTATGGTTGGAGATCCAGTTAAATGCCAGGCAATATCTGATCGTTTAATAGAAAAATTTGGCATTTATGCTCAACCAATCAATTTTCCAACAGTACCACGTGGGACTGAAAGACTCAGGTTTACTCCTAGTCCTTTTCATGATGATTTTATGATGGATAACTTAATGATTGCACTTGATTCAGTTTGGAAAGAGTTTGGTTTAGATAAGAAAAAGGTAGCATAGTAACCTTTTTTATTGAATTAAGTTATTAATATTTTTAAATAATTCTCTTTTTATTGGAGTCGCAAAATGAGCGGTCAGAGAAATACATATCCTGAAAAATACTTTACTGAAAAATTAAATATCCGAGACCCGGAAGTCTACGCCTCTATGTTTGATGAGTTAGAGAGACAAAAACATGAAATTGAATTAATAGCTTCTGAAAATATTGTCTCTCAGGCTGTTTTAGAGGCGCAAGGTTCCGTCTTAACAAACAAATACGCTGAAGGTTACCCTGGAAAGCGTTATTATGGTGGTTGTCATCATGTCGATGTGACAGAGCAATTAGCTATCGATCGTGTCTGCCAATTATTTAATTGTGGATATGCAAATGTTCAACCAAACTCAGGTTCGCAAGCAAATCAAGGAGTTTTCTTAGCTCTTTTAAAGCCTGGCGATACAATACTCGGCATGGATCTTGCATCAGGTGGGCATCTTACACACGGAGCACCACCTAATCTATCAGGAAAATGGTTCAATGCTGTTTCTTATGGAGTAACAGAGGATACTAATTTAATTGATTATAATCAGGTCGAGGCTTTAGCAATTGAACATAGACCTAAAATTATAATTTGTGGTGGTTCCGCTTATTCGCGTCATATTGATTTTAAGAGATTTCGTGATATTGCCAATCAAGTTGGTGCATATCTTCATGTAGATATGGCTCATTTTTCTGGATTAGTTGCTGGCGGAGTTCATCCCTCACCATTTCCTTATGCTGATGTGGTAACTTCAACCACTCACAAAACCTTGAGAGGGCCCCGAGGGGGCATAATTCTTACTAATGATCCAAAATTAGCAAAGAAATTCAACTCTGCAATTTTTCCTGGGCTACAAGGTGGTCCTTTAATGCATGTAATTGCTGCAAAAGCTGTTGCATTTCGGGATGCATTGCAGCCTGAATTTAAGGAGTATACAAAAAAAGTTATAGAGAACTGTAAAGCTATGGCTAAAGCTCTCGAGAAAGCAGGCTATGCCGTCGTTACTGGTGGTACAGATACGCATTTGGCTTTGATTGATCTTTCACCGAAAGGGGTAAAGGGTAATCTAGCAGAAAAAGCTTTAGGTAGAGCATACATTACATGCAATAAAAATGGTATTCCATTTGATAAAGAAAAGTTTACAATTACTTCCGGAATAAGGATAGGCTCACCAGCCGGAACAACTAGAGGTTTCGGGGTTAAAGAATTCAAAGAAATAGGTGAGCTCATGGTGGAAATACTCGATTCACTTGTAGTTCATCCGGATGGAAATGAAGCTCTAGAGGATTCCGTACGTGAAAGAGTTAAGTCTTTGACTGCTAAATTTCCTATTTATTAATGATTAAACCTTTTTATATAACTCATTTGCTCCTTTAAATAATCGTGATATATAAGTTATATGCGTTGCCCATTTTGTAGTTCAGAAGACACACAAGTTAAGGATAGTCGTCAAGCAGAGGATAATACTGCTGTTAGACGCAGGAGATTGTGTGGTAATTGTTCTGGTCGCTTCACTACATTTGAACGAGTTCAGCTTCGTGAATTAATAGTTGTAAAGAAATCGGGAAGAAGAACTCCTTTCGATAGAGATAAAATGACAAGGTCTATAATGATTGCAATGCAAAAAAGACCGGTTGAGCCTGAAAGAATAGAGCAGATGATCAGTGGTGTTATCAGGCAGCTTGAAAGTGCAGGTAACTCGGATATTACCTCTGACCAAATTGGGGCTCTGGCTATGGAGGGATTAGCAGGTCTTGATAAGGTGGCCTACGTAAGATATGCGTCTGTATATAAGGATTTCAGGGCTACAGCAGATTTTGAGACCTTTATAGAAGAAGAAAAGCTAGACTCTGAAGCTACTTAGAAGGAATAGTTAATCTTGGCGCGTCCGCAAATTACATTAAAGCTTGCAACTTCTTTAGATGGAAAAATTGCGCTTAAAAACGGTATGTCGGAATGGATTACCTGCAGTAAATCTAGGGAATACGGTCGAAGATTAAGATCTAGGCATGATGCTATCTTGATTGGTGCAAATACAGCTGTGCTCGACAATCCTCAACTTACATCTAGAATTGAGGGGAAAAAAGATCCAATACGTATAGTCTTTGATACAAACCTTCGAATCTCTGAAAATTCAAATTTGGTATTAACAGCAAAGGATGTACCTGTATGGATTTTTAGCAACATAGAATCGGGTAGTAAATTTGAACAATTAAAGAGAAATGGTGTAAGAATTATTAGAAATAATTACTCCGCCAACATAGATTTAAATTCAGCAATGCAATTATTAAGTGAGAATGGAATTAAAACTCTTTTACTTGAGGGGGGAGGAGTTTTGGCTTCTAGTTTTTTAAAAATAGATGCAATTGATTTTATAGAGTGGTTCAGGGCTCCCTTAATATTGGGCGGTGATTCAAAAAACTCTATTTCTGATTTAGGACTCATTAGTATGAACCTTGTTAATCGTTACAATCGAGTGCAACTCAATGAGTTGGGAGAAGATATTCATGAAACATATGAAAGAATAATATAATGTTTACAGGAATAATAACTGACGTTGGTTTAATAAAGAGTATAACACGTGGAAGTGGGGGTAAGTGGGGTGACACACGTATGATTGTTACAACAAATTATCATACTGCTACAATAGATATTGGTGCTTCTATTTCACATTCCGGTGCATGTATGACAGTGACGGAAAAAGGGGATAATTGGTATTCAATAGATGTCTCGGATGAAAGTATTTCAAAAACCACTATGGGCCGATGGTCTGTGGGTACTAAAGTTAATTTAGAGAGACCCCTTACAGGTAGTTCGGAAATGGGCGGCCATTTGGTTACTGGTCATGTTGATGCTGTTGCAAAAGTGTTATCAATTGAAGAAATTTCAGGATCTCACAAAATAAGCTTTATGGTGCCTGATGAAATATCATTTGGAATTGCCGCAAAAGGATCAATTACAATAGATGGTATATCACTTACAATTAACAACGTTAAAAATAATATTTTTGATGTTAATATAATTCCTCATACATGGAATGTTACGACAATTAAAGATTTGCAGTTAGGCATGGAGGTAAATATAGAAATAGATCTTATAGCCAGGTATTTAGCTCGTTATTTCGAAAATAAGAAAGCCTAGAATGTCAAATTTGAGATCAAATAGAACTAACCCCAAAGGATCATACAATTTGGCATCACCAGAAGAGATAATTGATGATGCTCGTAATGGTAGAATGTATATATTGGTTGATGCAGAAGATAGAGAAAATGAAGGTGACCTTATCATACCTGCGCAATTCGCTACTCCTGATGCTATAAATTTTATGGTGAAATATGGACGTGGGTTGGTTTGCCTAGCAATTGATAATTCTAAAGCAGAAGTTTTAGGGCTTTCGAATATGTCGGCTGATAATAGATCTAGATTTGAAACTGCCTTTACTCAATCAATTGAAGCTAGAGAAGGTGTAACTACTGGTATAAGCGCCGGAGATCGTTCTCATACTATTCAAACAGCAATAGATCCTCAAAGCCGCGCGGATGATATAGTTTCACCGGGTCATATGTTCCCTATTATTGCAAAAGATGGTGGTGTATTAGTTCGCACTGGTCATACAGAGGCTTCCGTAGATATATCAAGAATGGCAGGTTTAAATCCATCCGCTGTTATATGTGAAATAATGAATGATGATGGTACAATGGCCCGATTAGATGATCTTGTTTTATTTGCGAAGCTTCATGGACTAAAAATTGGCACTATCGAAGATCTAGTAGCTTACAGAATGAAAAAAGACCACTTTATAAAACATATTGCTACATCAAATTTCACTTCCCAAAATGGCGATAAATTTAAAATTCATGTTTATAGAAACTTTTTGGACGGAAAAGAACATGTAGCATTATCTAAAGGCTCAGCAGAAAATGGAAAAGAAAGTTTAGTTCGCGTTCATAAAGTCGATTTTGCAGGTGATATACTATATGAAGCAAGTGATAGATCGGGATTAATCTGGGATGCAATGAAACAATTAGCACAAAATGATGGTCATTCAGTTTTGGTTTTAATACGCGAAGGATCAATAGATACATTGCTTGAACGCCTTGGTGCTCAACAAGTTGTCATTGATTCCAAAGAACAAAACATCCGTGAATATGGTGTTGGTGCGCAAATTTTAGTAGATCAAGGCGTCCGTAAAATGAGATTAATAACTAATAAAATGCCAAAACTCATCGGTTTAGAAGCTTATGACATTGAGCTGGCAGGTATTACGCCGTTATTAAATAGTGGAAGATAATATGAGAATACTTATTATTGAAGCTCGTTACTATGAAGATATATCTAATGCTCTCCTAGAAGGAGCTTTAGATGCATTGAAAAAAAACAAATTTCTTGACATTACAACAATCACTGTTCCAGGTGCATTGGAAATACCACATGTAATTTCAATGGCTGAAAGAGAAAATTCCGGATATGATGGTTATATTGCTTTGGGCTGTGTTATACGTGGTGAAACCACTCACTATGATTATGTTTGTTCTGAAAGCGCTAGAGCATTGATGGATTTGGCTATAAATAATCAACTTGCTATTGGTAATGGTATAATAACTGTTGAGAACTATGATCAAGCTTTCGCTAGAGCTGATTTAAAAAAGAAAAATAAAGGTGGTTTTGCTGCAGAGACAGTTTTACGAATGATAGCCATTAAGGATGGTATGAAAGCAAAAAATGTCTAAATCAATTTTTCTAGTTAGACGCGCTTCTCGGCTTGCGTCAATACAAGCGTTGTATCAGATGGATATTGGCGGTGGACTATCAACATCTGTGGTTAGGGAGTTCATTGATCATAGATTCGATATAGAAAACATAGATAGTAAATCAAAAGTCGATGAGTTGTTTTTTGTTGAGCTAGTAGAGGGCGTAGCCAAAAAGCAAGAATTCATAGATAAAATTCTTTCGGATAAACTTTCAAAAGCCTGGCCACTTTATCTATTAGACGCTACTGTAAGGGCAATCTTAAGATCTGCTTGCTTTGAAATTGAATTTAGACCTGATGTCCCTGCATTGGTAATTATAGACCAGTATGTTTCAATTGCTGCAGATTTCTTTGAGGGTAAAGAGATAGGGTTTATCAACGGAACATTAGAATCAATGGCGAAGACAGTCAGAAAATCTGAGTTTGGTTTGATTGGTGAATGAATTTGAATTTATAGAACAATATCTTGCTCCTCTTGCAAGCCTTGGTGGATTAGGGCTTAAGGATGATGCCGCAATATTAAAACCACGCTCAGATATGGACCTTATATTCACCAAAGATACAATGGTTGAAGGGGTTCATTTTTTTAAAGATGACTTTGGATCTTCATTATCCAGTAAACTATTAAGGGTTAATTTATCTGATTTAGCAGCAAAAGGTGCTTCTCCTATTGGATATTTATTGTCAGTTGCATTACCTAAAACGACAGATGAAATATTTTTCAAAAATTTCAGCTCTGGTCTTAAAGAAGTACAAGATCTTTTTGACTTTAAACTTCTGGGAGGTGACACAGTAGTAACTGAGGGTCCAATTGTTATAACAGCCACCTTGATAGGTGAACTACCAGTAGGTCGAATGATCAAACGCGATGGAGCCAAAATAGGGAATAGCATTTGGGTGTCTGGTACTCTTGGTGATTCATATTTAGGTTTTAAAGCAATTCTTGAAGGCAATTTGAATTTTGATATTATCAAAAATGATGTAAAGCACTTCAAGTCAGCTTACTACAGGCCTGTACCTCGGTTAATAATTGCTAAACAATTACGTAATTATGCTACGTCATGTATTGATATATCTGATGGCCTTGTAGCCGATGCGTTCCACTTATCAGATGCCAGTAATGTAAAGTTAATAATAAATTTTGAGGACATTCCTATTTCAGATCAATCGGAGAGGTGGTTAAAGGGGCAGTCAAATTATAATGAAGCTTTTAAAAATTTTTTAAATTGGGGCGATGATTATGAGCTATTGTTTACCGCTGATAGCAGTAATGATCAATTGTTGAAAGATACTTCCACTTTGCTGGGTCTTAAACTAACAAAGATAGGTACAGTAAGTGAAGGTAAGGGGGTTGATATTATTCAGGATAAAAAGTTAATAAAGTTTGATGACTCTGGCCATAAGCATGTCTTTGTGAGTAATAAAGTGCTGTAATTTTTATCTTCGATTATCTGCCGCCAGGCCCGCCGCCGCCGCCAGGAATGTCCTGTTGTCCGCTAATCTGCTCTGTAGGTATTCTACCTATAGTCCCAAATATTTGCTCTAATACAGATAGCTCACGGCCTCGTGTTGGTGTTTTGCGATCTACGTAATTTACATATCTACCATCTTCTATTCCATATTTACCAACTTTTATTACCTGACCGTCAATATTAAAGCTTATTGCCGTAATTGTTCTTTCTTCAATTTGGGGTCTTAGGTAGGCATATCTTTGCCTTACTGAGTTTATATAAAACCATGTATCATTATCTATATCTTCCTCAAATGTTGATTTAACTGAAGGATTCCCAAGCCTAGCTAAAACAGTTGCTTTAGTATCAGTATCAGCATTAACTTCTTGTGGTTTTGCATCTTTAGTGGGTATATATCCGTGAGTTCTTAAGATAGGATTGCATGCAGTTGCTAACAAAGAAACAATTATAACTGCGACAGTTTTGGTATTGGTACTTAACATATATATCTTTTATTTAATTAATAATTCTCTATGAAGTAGCGAATGGATAATGGTCTTGCAATAGACTATATTAATATGGGTGAAATTATTGTGTTAAATGTTTTTAAAAAATTATTCGCGCGAAATAACTCTGCATTAATTGATGCAAGATTAATATATTTATCCCTATTGAAACAATCACGCAAAACAATGTTTTACGGATATGAAAAAGCGAATGACAATTATGATGGTAGAATAGATATTTTGACATTACATATATCTATCGTGTTAAAATCATTAAGTCGCTATGACGTTAACGGTAAGTTACTTTCTCAGGCTTTATTTGATGTAATGAGAGATGATTTTGAAATTGCAATGCGAGAGGAAGGGCTTTCAGATACTGGCATCAAAAGAAGAATAAAACCCATGATGCAACTCTTTTATACAAGAGTTAAACTTTATGTAGGGGCACTTGAAGAGAATAACTTTGAACTACTTCAAGATTCTTTTAGAAAAAACTATAATATAGCCTCAGGTCAATTTCCTAAGGAAGTATCTGACTATGCATTTTCTTTTAATTCAAATTGTTCGGATTTAAGCTTAGGGCAGATTGCGAAAGCTGAATTTGTTTTTTTAGACTTTTAATTATCGATAGATTCAAAAGCCGTATGATGTATAGAGGCTTAGAACGTTTGTAATAGAGAGGGCTTTATGCTCGACGAAATAATTATATCAATTGATGCTATGGGTGGTGATAATGCTCCTGAGATAGTAATTAAAGGTATAGATTACTTTTTGAAGCACGAAGGTAAAAATCGTAATGCTAAATTTTTACTTCATGGTAATAAAGATATATTATCAAAATTTTTAAAAAAATCTAATCTTACAAGCAACTGTTCTGTCATTATGCATACTGAAAAGTTCATAGAAATGGATGCAAAGCCTTCACACGCATTAAGGCGCGGAAAAGGATCCAGTATGTGGAACTCAATAGAATCTGTTAAAGATAATGTTGCAAATGTTGCTGTTTCAGCTGGTAATACCGGAGCTCTTATGGCGATGTCAAAATTACAGTTACGAATGAAGCCGGGCGTAACTCGCCCAGCTATAGTAGCAACTTGGCCTCAAAAAAATGATTGGTGTGTTGTATTAGATGTAGGGGCTAATATTGAATGCGATGAAATACAGTTAACAGAATTCGCTATTTTAGGAGATGCTTTCTACAGAGCCCTTCATAAAAAAGATAAACCTACAGTAGGTCTGCTTAATGTCGGAACAGAAGAATTAAAAGGTAATGCAGTTATAAAGGCTGCTCATGAGCGATTGTCTGGTGGTCATATTAATCTTAATTATAAAGGGTATATAGAGGGTACTGATATTTCTAATGGTAATATCGATGTAGTGGTTACCGATGGATTCACAGGTAATATTGCACTCAAAACAGCTGAGGGTACTGCTAAATTAATTGGTTATTTATTTAATAAAGCTTTATTTGGTAATTTATGGTCCAAAATTACTACTTTTGCCAATAGCTATTCACTTTTGCGATTAAAAAGGCAAATAGATCCGAGAAGGGCAAATGGTGGAGTATTTCTAGGTTTAAATGGAATTATAATTAAAAGTCATGGCGGAACAGACCATATTGGGTATGCGAATGCTATTGGGGTAGCATTAAATCTTGCTGAGAGCTCTTTTATGTCTGAAATTGATACCTCCTTAGATTTGCTTCACAAAAATGAAGCAGAACGGTCTTTTAAATGACGCAGTCCGTATTAAAGGGAATAGGTAGTTATTTACCTAAAAAAATACTAACTAACAATGAGTTGGAAGCAACCATTGATACAACTGATGTATGGATTAGAGAACGAACTGGTATAGCTCAACGACATATAGCCGCGCAAAATGAGTATACATCCGATTTGGCAGTAGTAGCTGCCAAAAATGCACTACAAGATGCAAATATGTCTATTCAAGATATTGACCTAATAATAGTTGCAACTACTACACCTGATTACACTTTCCCATCAACAGCGACTATTGTCCAAAAGAAACTCGGAATTAAACACGGTGCAGCATTTGACATACAAGCAGTTTGTTCAGGTTTTATCTATGGAATGAGCGTTGCTGACTCCATGCTTAAATCTGGTGCTGCTAGAAATGTGTTATTGATCGGAGCAGAAACATTTTCAAGAATTTTAGATTGGAGTGATAGATCTACTTGTGTTCTTTTTGGTGATGGAGCAGGTGCTGTTATTTTATCTTCAGATGATATGAAAGAATCTGGCATATTAAATACACTGATAAGATCTAATGGCGAGCATCGTGAGTTGCTATATGTGGATGGTGGTGCATCAAGATCAGAGAATGTAGGAAAATTGCGTATGATTGGTAACCAAGTGTTTAGGCATGCAGTCAAGGATATAGCAGCTATTATGGAAGAATGTGCAGAAGGGTATGGATTATCTATTGCGGATATTGATTGGTTTGTACCTCATCAGGCTAATCAAAGGATATTGAATGGTGTTGCTAAAAGATTGAACTTAGATAAAGAACAAGTGATTTCTACTGTCGCTTCCCATGCAAATACTTCCGCCGCTTCGGTACCTCTAGCTATGGATTTTGCAATTAAAGATAAAAGAATTAAACGAGGAGATTTGATAATGTTAGAAGCTTTTGGTGGTGGCTTTACTTGGGGTGCCTCATTGCTTCGTTATTAATAAAAAAATTTAATGTAAAAGTGATTTAATGATTTATAGCATCTAATATCTTAGGAATCTCTTTATTTACTGCTTCATAACCTTTATTTATTAATTCTTCTGCTTTAGTAAACTCAAGCATACCAATATGGCTTATATTTGGTGTTATGTATATATCGGCTGGATTTTTTGCTAAACAGTTTCTCGCCAAACGATCCATAGTAATATCAAGAGCATCTATCATTACCATTCCTAGTTTTGGTTTTTTAGTTTTAGGGTTGTTACTAAATAATGTATTTAGTAAGAGTTTTTCTGGTCTAAAATCATAAATTTTTTGCATAAAGGTTTTTGGAGGCTTTTGATCAGATGACTTATGATATGATGATTTTGTATTTCCAAGATAATCATTTAATCCAATGCCTATTACAATATTAGCACCTAGAGATCTGCATGCTGATACAGGCACCGGATTTACCAGAGCTCCGTCTATCATGTATTTTCCATTTATTTGAACTGGTTCAAAAATTCCAGGTAAGGCATATGATGCTTTAATAGCTTCTAAAATCGATCCACTTTGTAGCCATATCTCATCTCCACTTTCTAAATCACAGGTTATTGCTATGAATTTTTGTGTAATGTTTTCAATATTTACGTTATCTAAATGTGCCTTTAACGCTAGCGATAACCGCTCTCCTTTAATAAGGCTAGTACCACCCCATCGTAAGTCTAAATAATTAAAAACTTTATTTTTATTTAAAGTTAGAGCCCATTGCTCAAGCTCATCTATATTTCCTGTAACATAAGATGCGCCTACTAGAGCACCTATAGAAGTACCTGCAATAATTTTAGGTTCTATATTTGCATCTCTTAATGCCTTTATTGCTCCTATATGTGCCCAGCCTCTTGCAACACCACCCCCTAAAGCTAATCCAAGAGTTACCTTTTTTTTTCTTTGTGTAACCTTTATGTTCATTTTAATTTAGCGCTTTAACCTTGTTGATAATATTACCGATGATACTGTTCTTTCTACGCCGTCAATTTCTATAATTCTATCTATCATAGTATCTAGTTCAGCCATATTTAAGGCTGCTACTTCAGCAATTAAATCATGCGGGCCAGAAACCGAATAGATTGCACGCACTCCATCTATTAATTTCATTTCGTTAATAATAGAGGATGTCATTCGGGGACTAACAGTTATCATCACCTGCGCTTTAATTTCTTGATCAAGATAGCTAGAGTGTAACTGGATTGTATATCCAGATATAACTCCTTCATTTTCAAGTCTTTCCAGCCTTTTCTGTATTGTTGACCTTGAAACATTGAGTAGCTTTGCGATCTCAGTTACACTAGCCCGTGCCTTGCCTCTTAATACATTAAGTAGCTGGTTATCCTTATGAGTTAGTCTTATTGTCATATATATTATCCATATTGAAACAATATTTACATTAAATTGATCAAAATGTCACTATAAATAATTATAATTATGTGGTTATTTGTAACAGAAGTCATTGTTTTTATGCATAAAAATATGGATGAGAGTTTAGTTTGAAACAATCAAAGGATATATACCTTATAAGACCTATAGTAACTGGTGATGCAGAATCATTATTATCTCTTGTGAAAAAATCTAGTGGTGGCTTATCAAGCCTTCAGCCTAGATTAAATTTTTTAAAAGGTTACATTGAAGCATCAGAAGAAAGCTTTTCTCATAAGAATAATTTTGATCAACCATGCAAGTATTTACTTGGCTTGTTTGAAGGTGCTGACAAAAAATTAATAGGCTGCGCAGCTGTAAAGACTAAAACTGGTATAAATACACCTTTTATAAACTTTGACATATTGGGTGAAGGAGATGATCAATACTTAAGTGCATCAAGTAGATTTAAGGGGTCTACTGAAGTTGGGTCACTTTATCTAGATCCATCCTACCGTTCATTAGGTTTAGGTAGCTATCTGGCCAGAGTAAGGTATTTGTTGATGGCAACTGAGCCTTGGAGGTTTGACGATTGCATAATCGCAGAACTCCGAGGAATTTGTGATACCAATGGAAGCCCTCTGTATAATCATATTTTTAAAGATAAGCTCGAAAAAAATTTTATAGAGGCTGATTCAGAATATTTTGACAGAAATCCAAATTCCCTAGGTGATATTGTACCAATAGGAAAGCTTAGCACTTGCGACATGCCCATAGATGTCAGAGCTTCACTTGGTCAACCAAATATATCAGGTCAGGCTGCTATGAAACTCTTGCAAAGTGAAGGTTTTATTTTTTCAGGAACCATTGATTTATTTGATGGAGGTCCAATTATGTCGGCACACAGGGATACTATTAGAACTATTATGAACTCAAGAGTAATTAAAGCTAATAAAGTTGATGAGATCATAAATGGAAATTACAGCATAGTGACGTCCGGTGCTATTAAAAATTTCAAAGCTGTTATCAGTAAAACGAAATTAATAGGCGATAAAGTGAATATATCGTCTGAGGCGCATAAAGCATTATCTTTAACAAAAAATAATACTGTAAGGTATTGGAAATCAAATAAAAAAAATAAAATTCAACATGACAAAAATAAATATACTTATAATAGTGCTATAGAGCATAATTAGTATGAGAATTAATAAAATGAGGTATTTATGACTTCTGAAAATAAATTGACACACAACTGGGAAGATCCTTTGTTTTTTGATAGGCGTCTTTCTGAAGATGAAGTTATCATCAGAAATATGACTAGAAATTATTGCACTGAAAAACTCATGCCAAGAGTTCAAACTGCTTATAACGAAGAACGATTTGATAGAGATATTTATACTGAGATGGGGGAATTAGGATTACTTGGGTCAATGGTAAATGAACGTTATGGGGGGATAGGAGCTAGCCATGTTATATATGGCTTGGTGGCTCGAGAAGTGGAAAGAGTTGACAGTGGGTATCGATCAATGATGTCTGTTCAAAGTTCTTTAGTTATGTATCCTATTGAAGCTTTTGGTACCGAAGAACAAAAAATAAAATTCTTGCCTAAACTAGCAACAGGTGAACTTATTGGCTGTTTTGGTCTAACTGAGTCGGATGGGGGTTCTGACCCTGGATCTATGCGTACTAAAGCCGAGCCTGTACCCGGTGGATTTATTATTAACGGTTCAAAGATGTGGATCACTAACTCTCCAATTGCTGACATAGCAATTGTTTGGGCTAAACTTGATGACGTTATTCGAGGATTTATTCTTGAAAAGGGAATGAAGGGATTTACAGCACCTGAAATTCAAGGAAAGTTATCACTTCGAACGTCGATAACTGGAGAACTCTCTTTTATAGATGTCTTCGTGCCTTCAGAAAATTTATTACCGCATGTAAAAGGTCTAAGGGGTCCTTTTAGTTGCTTAAATAAAGCAAGATATGGAATTTCATGGGGTGTTATGGGTTCAGCTGAGTTTTGTTGGCATTCAGCTAGAAATTATGCTCAAGAAAGAATAGTTTTTGGTAAACCAATAGCGGCAACTCAGTTAGTACAGAAAAAATTAGTAGATATGCAATCCGAAATATCTTTGGGACTCCACGGAGCTTTATCATTGGGAAGGGCACTAGATGTTGATGCGTGGAGCCCGGAGTCTATTTCATTAATGAAAAGAAATAACTGTGGTAAAGCATTGGACATAGCGCGTGTTGCAAGGGATATTCATGGCGGTAACGGAATAAGTTCAGAATACCACGTAATGCGTCACAGCATGAACCTAGAAACAGTTAATACTTATGAGGGAACCCATGATATTCATGCACTTATTTTAGGTCGAGCTCAAACAGGTCATCAGGCTTTTTATTGATAATATATTCAAATGGATAATCATTCTAAAAGAAAAAAAAGAATAAGCCGATACCAAAAATATATGGAATACAGATCTAAGGAAAATTTAGATGAAGGCAGGTATTATAGAGTTCTTTTTTCTTTAATTAGTTTTTTAACTCTTTTTTCTATATTTATAGCCTCCTTAGTGTTTTTTGGAATTAATTCAAAAATTATTGGAATTGAATATGCTTTATTGCTAACGCCTTGGTTATTTGGTTTATCACGAATCGAGTGGTTTGTTGGTATTTTATTTGTTTTTCTTACATTTGGCATTGTTCTCCGAATATATAAAAATAAATAATAAAAGTACAAATTTATGGGTTGCAGGCTTTGTTTGTTTACCTTAGTTGGCTCTGTTCATTATTAATGAAATTATTGGAAAAACTTATGGGCTATCGTTTTGCTATTGTTGGAGCAACAGGGAATGTAGGAACGGAAATGCTAGAGATTCTTTCAGAATCAGACATCGTAGTAGATGAAGTTTACGCGGTTGCCAGCCGAAAGTCTGTAGGCCGAATAGTCAGTTTTGGTGACAAAGATTTAAAATGTATGGATTTAGAAACTTTTGATTTTAATAAGTGTGATATTGCTCTCATGTCGGCTGGAGGTGATGTATCAAAAAAATGGTCTCCCGTAATCGCTGCTACAGGTGCAGTAGTAATTGATAATTCTAGTGCCTGGCGTATGGATCCTGATGTTCCTCTTGTTGTGCCTGAGGTAAATGCATCTGAAGTAGATAATGTTAAAAAAGGTATTATTGCAAACCCTAATTGTTCCACCATTCAGATGGTGGTAGCTTTAAAACCGTTGCATGATGTGGCAAAAATTAAACGAGTTGTCGTATCTACATATCAATCTGTCTCTGGCGGAGGAAAAAAAAATATGGATGAACTTTGGGAGCAAACGAAGTCAGTTTTTCATCCGCAAACTACTTTTCCTCCCGTTAACTTTACAAAGCAAATAGCATTTAATGTAATACCGCATATTGATGTATTCATGGATGGTGGAGATACAAAAGAAGAGTGGAAGATGAAAGCAGAAACCATGAAAATATTAGATAAATCAGTAAAAGTTACTGCGACATGTGTAAGAGTTCCAACTTTTGTTGGTCATGCAGAAAGTCTCAATATTGAATTCCACAAAGAAATTAGCGCCGATAAAGCGAGATCTATATTAAGAGAAAGTCCAGGTTTAATTGTTATCGATCAACCTGAAGAAAATGGTTATATAACTCCGATTGAATGCGTAGGTGAATACGCTACCTTTGTTTCACGTATACGTGAGGATTCAACACAAGATAATACGTTAAATATGTGGTGTGTATCAGACAATCTTAGGAAAGGTGCCGCGTTGAATACGGTTCAAATTGCTGAATCTATGATTAATAGAGGCTTTAAGACACGGTTTTAAATTTTGTATAAAAAAACCGCCATATGGCGGTTTATAACAAATAAATTCTTTAATAGCGTGGCGGTCGTTTTTTAGTGGGTATTAATCCTTCAATCTGAGCACGTTTTCTTGCTAACTTTCTAACTCTTCTGACAGCTTCAGCTTTCTCACGAACACGTTTTTCCGAAGGTTTCTCGAAATGTTTTCGAGCTTTCATTTCACGTAATACGCCTTCATTTTGAAGTTTTTTCTTCAAAGCTCTGAGTGCTTGGTCTACATTGTTTTGTCGTACATAAATTTCAACCATTTGGTATCAACTCTTTTCTATGTTGTTTGAGTATAATTTATTTTATATCCCAGTTAATAATTGCGCCTTCTAGCCATCATGTTTGCAATCGTAAAGTATTATTTTAAAAAAATATTTTAAAAATTATTCAGTTTGTTTAATTATTGAGCAAATCTTTAGCTCTTTTGGCTGATAAAGAAAAAAGATTACTGTTTTTTAAACACTTTTTTAATATTTAACTTGCCCTAACCTACATCAATTTGCTTAAATAAGAAATTATTTAAAGGATTTTTTGCTTATGAGTACTCAAACCGTAACAAGAGCAGATTTAGCCGAAGCGGTCTATCGTGAGATAGGGCTATCAAGATCTGAGAGTTCTGAACTTGTAGAATCAGTTATTGATTATATAAGTGGAGCCCTACTAAACGGGGAACAAGTTAAGTTAGCAGGTTTTGGCACTTTTTCTTTACGCGACAAGCGAGAACGAATAGGCCGTAACCCTAAGACAGGAGTGGAAGTTACAATAACACCTAGAAGGGTTTTAACTTTTAAGGCTTCCCAGATACTCAAAGAACGAGTGGATTCGTCTTTATCATCCAAATAGTGTTATACTTTGATTCGTAACCGAGGATACGAAATGCAAGGCAAGACAACACGAGCTTTTAGGACTATCAGTGAAGCGGGAGATGAACTTGGTTTACAGCCACACGTTCTTAGATTTTGGGAATCAAAGTTTTCAGACATTAAACCAATTAAACGTGGGGGTGGTCGAAGATTTTATAGACCAGAGGATATAGAGTTTATCCGTGGTATAAAGGTATTACTTCATGAAGAAAAACAACCGATACGAGAAGTTCAGAAACGTATAAGGTCCGGGGGTGTTAAAGAAGTCATAAAAATTGGTCAATCGATACAAAAAGCCTCGCGGCAGAAAGAAATTAACGAAACCGAACTTGTTCCAGAAAGAATCAAAATGGTAGGGGAGATCTACGTTGAGAAATCTACTACTTTTTCATCAACTGCTAAATTAGCGCCCTTATCTTCAAAAAATGATGGAAATTTAATTGATGCTAAGAGCGATATAGATACTTCAGCCAACGAAGACATGCAATCTGCACTTGAAAGGTTAATAACCTTACGTAGGAGATGGTTGGATTTTAGAGGTAATACTTAATATAATCCATTAATCTTGTTGCCCAAAAAAGATTTGATGATTATAGATCGCATGTACATAAAATGTATATTTTCGGAGTATGGCGCAGTCTGGTAGCGCACTAAGCTGGGGGCTTAGGGGTCACAGGTTCAAATCCTGTTACTCCGACCATTTTATTTATGTAAAAATGTCACAGCCACAAAACCTTAAGCATTCGTATTATAAACCATGAAATCCAAATTTTTAAAATATAATGCTGATAAAGTTGAGTTGTGGTTGTTTGTTTCAATGCTTTTGGTGGCTGCAATGATTATATTAGGTGGTGCCACTCGTTTAACAAATTCTGGTTTGTCTATAACTGAGTGGGCCCCAATTAAGGGAATTTTGCCCCCTCTTAATAACCAGTCTTGGGTAAGTGAGTTTGAGAAATATAAACTAATACCAGAATTTCTTGCCGAACATTCGGATATGGATTTGTCTGGATTTAAAACTATCTATTTTTGGGAGTGGAGTCATAGACAATTAGGGCGTATAATCGGATTGGTTTATGCAATCCCATTAATAATTTTTATTATTTCAAAGAAAATTCAAAAAGAAAAAATATTTAATTTCGTCGGAGTTCTCTTATTAATATGTATGCAGGGAATTATCGGCTGGTGGATGGTTTCGAGTGGATTAGAAAACGACAGAATAGATGTTAGTCAATACAGGTTAGCTACACATTTAGGAGTGGCCTTTATAATACTGGCTTGTCTTTTTTGGTTGTGGAAAAATCAAAAGGAGAGATGGCCAGAAATTTCCAAAAAAAATTCCTTAACCAGGTACACAAAAATTTTGACTTTACTTGTGTATTTACAAATTATTTTGGGCGCTTTTGTTGCAGGTTTGAAAGCGGGCCGCACATATAATACTTGGCCTCTTATGGATGGTGATTTTGTTCCTAGGGGTTATATGCGTTTAGATCCATATTGGAAAAATATTTTTGAAAATATAAGTGCGGTTCAATTTAATCATAGAACCTTAGCCTACATAATCGTACTTCTAACAATATGGGTGTTTATAATTTCTAAAAATAACAAAAAGGTGAGGCGGGCGTTGATTGGTTTTAAATTACTTTTGTTAGTGCAGGTGTCATTGGGTGTTTTTGTTATTTTGACTGTTGATGTTCTTTGGTTGGCACTTGTACACCAGTTTTCTGCTATTATCCTTTGGTTATCAATAGTAAATATTACTCGTTTAGCTAGGATTAAGTAACTTTATAACCTCATTTTTGACATAATTAAGTGATAATAAAATTATTCTATTTTCTTCTTTTATTGATACTGCAATTAATCCTTCATTAAATACACTTCCCATGTTGTGGTCTACAAGGTATATTCCTGCTGGATTAATTGTACCCTTGATACTCAACCCATCACTTATAGTTAAAGTAATTAGATTTCTCTGATTGTCATTTAGGAGTAGTAATCCTTCATTTAATGTCAAATTATATTCATCTAGTAAATTAACTTTTATTTTGGCCAAGCAAGAAACTGGAGAGGATTTAATTTTAGTTTCAGTAGTTATGATAGATTTAGTTTTTTCATTTATATTATAGTTTATTTGGTAGCTTTGTCCGTTATTTTTGATTGCAATTATAGAATTTGTTGATCTAGGATTTTTACAAAATTTTATGAAGTCCTTTGGAGCATTTTTGTTTTTGAGGGGGGCAAAATCACCTGCATTCGTTATTTCGATAAAAGAAACAATTACTCCTTGATTATTAATTGCAAAAAATACTCCTGATTGATTATTCAAAGCAGTACCTATCACATCAATATAAGAATCTTCAGTAATTAATTTAGCTGTTCTATCGGATGTACTTGCTCGGATAATAGAGCCAGTTTTATCGATCATTATTAGATGCCCTAACCAGGTAGCTATGTTATTAGGCACGAAAGTCACTTCCGATATTGGCGCATTCGTTAAAATTTCGCTAGTTGAGGATATATCTAGTTTTTTTTGATTTTTATTTCTATCAACCGCAAACTGACATGATGCTAGAAACATAGCTATAGCTATAGCTATAATTTTAATGTATTTATTTATCATTTTTGAAGTATGCAGTATATTTTTCTATAATTCATTATATTATTTGATTACGTCATCAATTTTTTGTGGTATTATTATACCATATTTATATCCAATTGATTTTATTGATTAAATTGTTAAAGCTTATTAAATAATTTTGTTGACATATATTGTAGGATAATTGTATTGGGCTAACAAATATAAAAGGTTAGCAGCATGTAGCTCTTAGCCCTAACACATGAGAAAATTATGAAGACTACTAAATTCGTAAAAACAGCAGAAGCCAATAAAAAATGGATTTTAATTGATGCTGAAAACGTTGTTGTTGGTCGTTTGGCTACATTCGTTGCTATGCGATTGCGTGGTAAGCACTTACCAACTTATACTCCTCATATAGATCATGGGGATAATGTAATCATTATTAATGCAGATAAAGTGTCATTAACAGGTAAAAAACGTACTGATAAAGTTTATTATTGGCACACTGGTTACCCTGGAGGACTTAAAGAAAGAACAGCTGATAAAATTCTTGATGGCAGATTTCCCGAAAGAGTAATGAAAAAAGCCGTACAACGTATGCTGCCAAAAGAATCTCCATTAGCTAGAAAGCAGCTTTCTAATCTACGAATATATTCAGGATCAGAGCATCCTCATTCTGCTCAAGAGCCAATAATTATTGACTTTAAGTCAATGAGTCCCAAAAATATTAAGGTAAACTAGATCATGGCTGACACTAAAACTTTAGAAGATTTAAAAAATGTTATCGGGGGTGCTGATGAATCTACTTCCTTGTCTGATAACTCTACATTACCTGAGCCGAAAATTGATGATTTAGGCAGAGCTTACGCTACTGGAAAAAGAAAAAATTCAATAGCTCGTGTATGGATAAAGCCAGGAAATGGTAAAATTACTGTAAATGGGAGAGATCAGAATGTCTATTTCGCTAGACCTGTTCTTAGATTAGTTATTGCTCAAGCATTTCAGGTGGCTGAACGTGTAGATTCATATGATGTTGTAGCAACTGTAAAAGGTGGCGGATTATCGGGTCAGGCCGGTGCAGTTCGTCATGGAATTACAAAAGCTTTAACCTATTACGAGCCTTCATTACGAAAGTCGCTAAAAGCTGCTGGTTTTATAACACGCGACTCCCGTGTGGTTGAGAGAAAAAAATATGGTAGAGCAAAAGCGCGTAAAAGCTTTCAATTCTCAAAGCGTTAATTATTTTAATATATTATTAATAATTTGGCGCTCTGATTTGTCAGGCGCCTTTTTTTTGGATTAAATTATGAAAAATGCAGTAATACTTGGATCGACAGGTTACACAGGTGCTGAAGCAGTAAGATTAATATCAGGACATCCCAAAATAAATATAGTCGCTTTAGTTGGCAATACTAATGTAGGAATACCGTATGAAAGTTTGTATCCAAATTTCCAAGGTCTAAAACTGCCAATTATTAAATCAATTAATGATATAGATTGGTCAAACGTGGATGTTATTTTCTCTTGTTTACCCCATGGAGCCAGCCAAGACGTGATCTCTAAGGTTTATAATTTAGTCGACACAATAATAGATCTGTCCGCTGATTTTCGCCTTAAAGACCCTAATCTTTACCAAGATACTTATGGAGAAAAGCACCTTGTTCCCGAATACCTTCCTGATTCAATATATGGTTTGACTGAATATAATCGAGCAAAAATACAAGACGCTAAGCTAGTTTCATGTCCAGGTTGTTATCCGACTTGCGCCTTACTTGCACTACTCCCAGCCCTTGAAAAATCTGTTATTGATCTTGATAATATTATAATAGATGCTAAATCTGGTGCATCAGGTACTGGACGTAAGTCTAGAAAATCATTACATTTTTCTGAAATTACTGATGGTTGTCATGCTTATAGTGTTGCTGATCATAGACACGCACCTGAGATAGAACAAACCATTAAGGATATAACTAGTAAAAGTATAAAAGTTAGCTTTACTCCTCATTTAATTCCAATGAACCGAGGTATGGTTTCCACTAGCTATGTTAAATTAGTTAATGGTGCAACATACCAAGATCTACGACAAATATATCATGATAGATATAAAAATGAACCTTTTGTTAAGTTTGAAGACAAAGGTATTTCTCCACATAGTAGATACATTAAAGGTAGTAATGTTTGTAAAGTAGCTTTATTTGAGGATAGAAGACCAGGCTGGGTTATTATAATAAGCGTGATAGATAACCTAACAAAAGGGTCTGCTGGACAAGCTTTGCAGAATTACAATATTACTCAGGGGTGGACAGAAACATTAGGTCTTATGAATATATCAATATTTCCTTAGTAATATATAGATTTATTTTTTTAAGCCCATGTGTAATAAATAAACTACCAAACATGCAGTAGATTTAATATGACTCATTCTTTCAAAATAATAACTCTTTTCTTTGCATTATTTATAATACATGGATGTACCACTGTTAGAGTTCCTAACTTAGATTTTTTTGATAGTAATAAGAGTGATTTAGGAAAATATCCTAAATTATCAGACTTGCCTGATTTGCCAAATGATCTACGTTCAGTAAAGCAATGGGATAATCAAGTAAAAAAGATAATTAAAGATAGAAAAAATGTAAGTGATGATATTAAAACTATCAGCAAAGAAGAGACTTCAACTGTTGATATACTTGATGAAATAATTACTCTAAAGACGATTGTTAAATCTTACAAAAACGATGATCCAGTAGATAGTAATTCGCATAATGAATAGTCCACTTGATAACCTTCCTGAAGAATTTTATAGAATTAAACGTCTTCCTCCTTATGTTTTTGCAGAGGTTAATAAGCTTAAAGCTAAACTACGAAAAGATGGTAAGGACATAATAGACTTTGGCTTTGGAAACCCTGATAGTCCTACCCCAGATCATATAATAGCAAAACTTATTGAAACGGTGCAAAAGCCTCGTACAACAGGTTATTCAGTCTCTAAAGGAATAGCAGGACTAAGAAAGTCTGCCGCTCGTTATTATTTAAGGCGATTTGGTGTATCTTTGTGTCCTGAAAGTGAAATAATTGCGACAATAGGCTCTAAAGAAGGATTTGCTAATTTAGCTCAAGCGATTACTGCGCCAGGCGATATAATATATTCACCAAATCCTTCTTATCCTTTGCATGCATATGGATTTATAATATGTGGGGGTGTTATACAGCCTATAAAGGCTATTACATCGGATGAGTATTTAGCGGGTGTTAAGGAGGCATTGCTAATCGCTGATAAACCTCCACTGGCGATAGTGGTCTGTTTCCCATCAAACCCTACAGGACATACGGCAAATTTAGATTTTTATAAAGAGATTGTGAAGATTGCTATAGACAATAATATTATAATACTTTCTGATCTTGCTTACTCTGAAATTTATTTTGATAAACCGCCTCCATCGATATTTGAAGTTGATGGAGCCAAAGAAGTTGCAATAGAAACAATATCTCTATCAAAAACTTATGCAATGGCTGGTTGGCGAATGGGTTTCGTTGTTGGAGCTAAACACCTCATATCTGCTCTAGCTCGAGTCAAGTCTTATCTAGATTATGGAGCATTTACTCCAATACAAGTAGCAGCATGTGCTGCGCTTGATGGTCCGCAAGATTGTGTAGTAGAATTTCGGAGCCTTTATAAAGAAAGAAGAGACATTCTTATAGAGAGTTTTGCTAGGGCAGGGTGGTCTATTCAGGCGCCTAGTGCAGGTATGTTTGTATGGGCACCTTTACCCTGCGGTATTGGAAAAATGAATTCCCTTGAGTTCTCAAAACGTTTAATGGAAGAAGCTGACGTAGCAGTATCGCCAGGTATAGGTTTTGGAACTAATGGTGAAGGTTATGTTCGAATTGGCTTGGTTGAAAATCATCAAAGAATTAGGCAAGCGGCTCGAAATATAAAACAATTTTTGATAGATCTTAGAAACGAAAATTTTAATAAAAGTCCTCAAAAGTCTCCAGAGGTTTGATAACCGCGAAGGAAAAAGAATGTCGAGATCAGGTTTTAATAAAATGTTAGCCCTAAAAGCAGCATTTGTCACTGAAAGCGCAGCTATTGCATCATATCATTGGATAGGTCGAGGAAATGAAAAAGCTGCTGACAAGGCAGCAGTCGATGCTATGCGCAATGAATTAAATAAAATGAATATCGATGGCGAAATAGTGATAGGTGAGGGGGAGCGTGATGAAGCTCCAATGCTATTTATTGGTGAAAAGGTAGGAACTGGTGATGGACCAATAGTTGACATAGCTCTTGATCCTCTTGAGGGTACAACATTAACCGCAAAAAATATGGCTAATGCTCTTGCTGTAATGGCTTTTTCACCAAGTGGTAGAATGCTTAATGCTCCAGATACATATATGGATAAAATTGCTATAGGTCCAGGATATGCTCCTGGCATTATAAACCTTGATAATTCACCTACAGATAATATTTTAGCAATATCCTCTGCTAAAGGTGTTAAACCTTCTGAAATTACTGTCTGTGTAATGGATAGAGAGCGTCACAAGGACTTAATCAATGAATTAAGGAATCTAGATGTCAAAATTTCTTTAATCACTGATGGAGATGTCCAAGGTATCATAGCTACGACTAACCCATCGACTAATATCGATATTTATATCGGAAGAGGAGGTGCACCTGAGGGTGTGCTAGCAGCAGCAGCACTGAGATGTGTAGGTGGTCAAATGGAAGGTAGATTGCATTTCAGAAACGAGGTGGAAATTGGAAGGGCCAGAAAAGTAGGAATTGATGATCTTGATAAAAAATATAATCTAGATGGTCTGGCATCAGGGCCTGCAATATTCACAGCGACGGGGGTTACTACAGGGAGTTTATTAGATGGTGTACAGTTTAATAACAATTACGTAAGCACTCATACATTAATTATGAATTCTATTGATGCATCAGTGCAAAAGTTAAGGTCTCATAGACCTATATGATTAATGATAGCTTACTAGATGTAAATAATTCATACTCTGGAAACAAATGGTCCCTGAGATCAAAGGATGAGGAACTGATATCCTCTATCCAAAAAGACAGTCAAATAGACTACATCACTGCGAGAATTATAGCCGGAAGAAAAATAGACTTAGCAGATGTTCAAGATTTCTTAAACCCAAGTTTAAGAAAATTATTACCAGATCCATCGTCAATGCAAGACATGGATAAGGCTGCTAAAATTATATTTAATGCAATAAAGGGCAATAAAAAAATTACTATTTTTGCTGATTATGATGTCGATGGAGCTACCTCGGCTGCTCAGCTAGTAAAATGGGCAAGAAACTTTGAAGTTGAATTAGAGATTTATGTTCCTGATCGTATAAGAGAGGGTTATGGTCCATCAATTGAAGCATTTAATCATTTAAAGAAAAATGGGAGTGATCTAGTCATAACTGTTGACTGCGGCGCAGCTGCTTATTCGGCATTAGTAGCAGCTCAAGCATTAGATCTATCAATAGTAGTTATAGATCATCATTTAATGGATGCTGATATGCCACCAGCCGAGGCTTTGGTAAACCCGAACCGTATAGATGATAGTTCAAAACTTAACTATTTAGCGGCAGCTGGTGTCACATTCATGCTTTTAGTGGCATTGAACAGAGAGGCCAGAGCTCAGAACTTTAAAAATATTCCAGATCTATTTGATTATTTAGATTTAGCAGCACTGGGAACCATATGTGATGTAGTGCCTCTTAAGGGACTAAATAGAGCAATTGTAAAACAGGGTCTTAAAGTCTTTTCAAGAGAAAGTAATATTGGATTAAAATCATTAATGTTTGAAACAAATACTAAGTCACCAATTACCCCTTATCATTGCGGATTTGTTCTAGGGCCAAGAATTAATGCTGGAGGAAGAATAGGAAAGGCGAATATTGGTGCGGAATTATTAAGTACAGATAATCGTCAATTGGCAATTAAATATGCTCAAGAGTTAGATAGAGTTAACTTAGAGCGTCGAATTCTTCAGGATAAGATTTTGGATGAGGCGTTGCTAAAGACCTTAAGTATGCATAAAACTAATTCAGTTTTAGTAGTAAGTATGGAGGGTTGGCATCCTGGAGTAATTGGCATCGTAGCTGGTCGCCTTAAAGAAAGATTTAATAAACCTGTTATTGTTATTGGTATTGATGAAAATGGAATAGGAAAAGGGTCTGGTAGATCAATTCAAGGAATTGATCTTGGTAATGAAATAAAAAAACTATATGAAAAAGGCTTATTGATTTCAGGCGGAGGTCATGAAATGGCATGTGGCCTCACAATAGAAAATAAATATATCAAAACTTTTCATGAAATTCTGGAAAAAAATTTAAGTGACAGAATCAATAGTATAAGAAGTAAATTTTCTATCAAAATTGATGCTCTCTTGAATATTTCAGCAGTAAATATGGACTTGATTAATTCAATAGACCAAATAGGTCCTTATGGTTCTGGTAATCCAACTCCTACATTTGCATTTGCAGAGTTACGCGTAGCTTATGCTGATAGAGTTAAAGGCGGTCACATTCGTTGTAATTTTGAAGACAAAAATGGTCAAAGAATCAAGGGCATTTGTTTTCGAGCAGAAGAGTTGGGTTTTGACGAGATTCTTCTAAATGAAAGGAATAGATATTTACATATAGTTGGAACCTTAAAAAAAAATACGTGGAATGGCCATACTAGTATAGATTTACAAGTAATTGATGTATCAAATTGCTAAATTTATAAAAAAAAGCGTAAAATATGTAAATTATTCTTGCAAGCAGTAGTACTGATATATATATCGCGGCTCACAGCTGTGCGGTCCCTTCGTCTATCGGTTAGGACGTCTGGTTTTCAACCAGGAAAGAGGGGTTCGATTCCCCTAGGGACTGCCAAAGCTTATAATTAATTTTCCATTGATATATTAGTTTGTGTTCTCTATCCATTAATTATGACAAAATATTTCTTATATATCTTCCTAGCTATAGCTTCTTTTTTTGAAGTTAGCGCTCAAACAGCTAAAAATGATGTTGTAAATTTTAGCGCACCTATAACTATTTATATTTCCTCCGGTCAAGAAAAACATGCTTTTGAAGTTGAGCGCGCAATCACTAAAGCACAGCAAGCGCGAGGGATGATGTTTAGAGAGAAGATGAATAAGAACTCTGGCATGTTATTTGAATTTAAAGAGCCTAAAATTGCTTCAATGTGGATGAAAAATACACAGCTCTCATTGGATATTTTATTCATTAAAGGGGATGGTAAAATTCTTAAAATAGAACATAGAGCTAAACCTTTAACTCTAAGAAGTGCATCTTCAGAAGCTAAGGTTGCAGCAGTTTTAGAAATAATGGGTGGGCGAGCAAAAGAGTTAGGTATTTCTTCTGGCGATACTGTAATTCATAATTTTTTTAATACAGAATTTGATTAACAGGCTTGCCTTTTATTTCTACTAGGGTAAGACACCGAAATTAGTCGGGGCGTAGCGCAGCCTGGTAGCGCACCTGTTTTGGGAACAGGGGGTCGCAAGTTCGAATCTTGCCGCCCCGACCATTTAGAAACTTAGTTTCTATCTAAATTTTAATTTTTAATTTTTGTGTAATGGAGTTGAGATTGTTTGCTAAAATATACAAACCAGCTTCATCAGCAATGACATCAGGTCGTAGTAAACAAAACTGGTTATTAGAATTTGATAAAAGTCTATCAAGTAATATAGATCCACTAACAGGAACTAAACGCAGTAAAGATGCATTGTCTCAAGTAACACTAGAATTTAAGTCTAGAGATGAAGCTATAAACTATGCTAAAAGTAACAATATTCCACATCGGGTAATAGAAAGAGAAAGAATAAACCGTATTAAAAGATCATATGCTGATAATTTTTCTTATGACAGAAAAATTCCATGGACGCATTAATTTATTGGGGTCCGTAGCTCAACTGGATAGAGCAGCCGCCTTCTAAGCGGCAGGTTGCAGGTTCGAGTCCTGCCGGGCCCGCCATAATAATTAACAGTATTTTTAATCAAGTTGTAATTTAAATAATGATTTTTCGATATCATTTTTAAGATCTTCCAAATCCTCTAAGCCACAAGCAAATCTTATCAGTGGTCCTGACGGTTTTTTTGTTTTCTTTCTCATAAGCTGGGGATCACAATTTATACATAAGCTTTCGTATCCACCATATGAAAATCCAATTCCAAACAATTCAAGTCTATTGATGAATTTATCTACTTCCTTCTCAGAACAAGGATTTAAAACAGCACTAAAAATACATCCTCCACCAGTAAAATCTCTCTTCCATAATTCATGATCGGGGTGACTAATATGAGCAGGATGTATCACTCTCGAAATCTTACTTTGTTGATTAAGCCATGAAGCTAATAATAGACTAGTTTTTTCTTGTTGCTTAAATCTTGTAACTAAAGTTCTGAAACCTCTTAATATACCGTATACATTTTCTGAAGGCACAGAGTTTCCTAAATGTTTAGCTGTCTGTTTTATTTTATTAGCTATCTCTATTGTACGGCTAATGGCAACTCCGCACATTATATCACTGTGGCCTCCAAAATACTTAGTTGCCGAATGACAAGAAACATCCACGCCAAGTTTAAGCGGATTGAAGCTAATACCTGCTGACCAAGTATTATCGATAAATGTATTAATATTATATTTTTTCGCAACTTTTACTATTGCAGGAACATCTTGAACCTCAAATGATAAAGAACCGGGACTTTCCATAATTATTAATTTAGTTGATTTTTTT
>ERZ807291.871-NODE-871-length-50629-cov-25.920216_pt1 | contig 50629 bp, 51 predicted proteins | sample MGYA00521257_ERZ807291 | MGnify/ENA primary metagenome ERZ807291 (study PRJEB31413, sample SAMN03169783) | marine metagenome | biome: Marine; feature: Water; material: Subsurface seawater | place: North Sea | collected 2011-04-28 | depth 1 m m ... | reverse complement strand
GACCCAACATGCGAACTTATGGAAGTTAACCCCGATGACCTTACTCCCTTAGAAAAAGGGTCTGATGGGGTTCAGATGTTTAAGGCCAAAAGATCAAAACTTAAACTTTACACACCCAGAAAGCAGTTATTCTCAAAGAAAACTTTTGAAAAAGGGGATGTTGTGCAACATAAAAGAGGGTCTTCCTTAAGGTATGGGAGAATTGTGTGCTTTGTTCATCCGGACGGTCTTTACTCTACTTCCCACGAAGAAGGCTACAATGGCAAAGACCTATTGGAATGCGTTGAGATAGATAAAAAACCAGGTCTATTACAAATCATAGGACCCGATGGAGACCCCAAACGCTTTCAAGCCCATGGGAAAGATTGTAAAATCATGAAAGTAATCACCACTGATTCTAAAGGTGAAGAAACCACGATGCATAGACTTGATATACCAGAAGAGGAAGTCTTATAAGATTCTTTGGATTAAATCATCATCCCCTCATCCAGCTCTTTTTTAGATAGATGAATTATCTTGGTGTTTTTTACTTTATACGCACAGACACAAAAAGAGGCCCGGAGAGACTCTGGAGTTTGGGTTTCATAACTCACTTTAACCTTCCCGTTTTGCCAGGTTGTTAAACACCATTTTAGGTCATAAGCTCCCATTAAATAATCAACAGTTTCTTTTCGGTTTAGAAAATATATTCGATTTATTTTCTTTACCATTTTTACACAAAAAAACCGCACGGGTCAGTGCGGTTTTAGAGAGAATTAAATAATAAATAAATCAGTTGTTGTCGTATGAGCCTGCCTTAATTTTTTGACAGGAGGCAATCGAGAGACCGACTTCAGATGAAATTTCAGAGAGGGTTTTCCCTGATGCAAGCAAACCCTTAACTTGTGAGACAGACTCAGCAGTTACCTTACCTCTACGAGATTCAATCCCGAATCTCTTGTAAAATTCAGCACGGGAGATCGGTGGGATTCCCTTCACATAACATTCAAGGTAGTCAACCACGGAACGAAAGACTTTCCTGCCGTCTTGCCGGACATGACGTTTATGATCGTCCTTAATACTAGGATATAAGTTAGAAAGTTTTGCCTTTGCAGGTTTTTCCTTTTGGCTTTTAATTTTCTTCTCAATTTTAGCTTTTAATGCTTTGAGTTCTTTGATGTCTTCAATTTGATCTAAGTTCATAATTAATAGTGAATATTTTTCTTATAGTTTTTAATTTTTATATTTTGTAAAGACGAATTTAAATTAAATTAGTTTTCTGTCCAAATTTCTGTACTGAATGGCTTCTAATAAATGGTTCCTTTCAATGCTTTCACTCTTCTCAATATCAGCGATGGTCCTGGATACTTTTAATATACGCGTATAAGCCCTTGCCGAGAGCGATAATTGCTCCATGGCTTGCAATAAAATCTTCTTGTTTTCACTATTCAAGGAACACACTTCTTCTATTAAAGAATCGGGCATGGACGCATTCGTTTTTGTATCAATATTATAAAATCTTTTGCGTTGGATTTCTCTGCAACATTCAACACGGTTTCTGATTGTTTTTGAGTCTTCTCCTTTTTCAGAACTTTGAATTTGTGAAATTTCAAGCGCAGGTGCATCAATGTGGAGGTCGATACGATCAAGCAGTGGCCCACTTATTTTAGCTCTGTATTTTTGAATCTGCGGAATCGAGCAACGGCAATGATGCCTTGAATCACCAAGATAACCACAGGGGCATGGATTCATGGATGCAACAAACATAAATCTACTTGGTAAAGTGATTTTTCCCGCACTTCTGGAAATGGTAATTTGCCCGTCTTCCAACGGTTGCCTTAAGACTTCGAGCACAGACCTTTTAAATTCGGGTAATTCATCTAAGAAAAGTACGCCATTATGGGCTAAAGATATCTCACCAGGTCCAGGGTTAGTACCCCCTCCAATCAGCCCAACATCACTTATCGTATGATGGGGTGAACGAAACGGACGCACCCTTTGTCCTGCACTTATATTGATACCTTGCCCAATCGAAGAATATATTTTCACTACTTCGATAAATTCTTCCAGAGTGGGGGTAGGCAAAATTGTGGGAATCCTTTTTGAAATCATTGATTTACCGGATCCAGGAGGCCCGACAATGAGTAGATTATGCCCGCCAGAAACGGCAACTTCAACCGCTCTTCTAAGTTTTAATTGTCCTTTTATGTCATTGAAATCATTTGAGTAAACAGCTTCTTCAGAAGGGAGGTAACTCTCTGAGCACAAAGGCTTTAAAGTAGTTTTTTCGTTTAAAAACTCAACCGTCTGAGCAAGTGATTCAACGCCATATATTTCGATCCCTTGAACGATCGATGCTTCACGGGCCGATGCCATGGGCAAAATGATCCCACGAAGTTTTTTTGCTTTTGCCAGTAAAGCAATAGTGATTCCGCCACGAACTGGTCTCAATTCACCTGATAGACTAAGTTCACCTGCAATGAGGAACTCGTGCATAAGTTCAGCCCTCAATTGCTTGGTTGATGCAAGTAAACATAGAGCAACCGGAAGATCAAATCCACTACCCTCTTTCCTTAAATCCGCTGGGGCTAAATTTACCGTGACCCTTGTTCTGGGTAAGCTAAAACCACTTGTTACAAGGCTTGATTGGACACGATCAAGGGATTCTTTTACCGCAGCATCCGGAAGCCCCACCATAATAACCCGAGGGTCTCCCCTTTCGCCACTGTTTGCCTCTACCGCTACTGGAATTGCCGTGATTCCAAGCAAAGTTGCCGAATGTGTCTGGGATAGCATTACAAGAGAACGGAATCATTGCCTGGACTTTATTAGACCAGTAATTTGCTTAAAAGATTTATGGGTTGATGATTTTAAATTGCGGAAAAGATAGGTTTCTAAAGGAATAACTTCCACGCCGTGGTAAAGCAGTTGTTTTAAACATCTATCTCCATCCCCCATTATTCTAGATCCTACACAATCGGATACAACCGAAACATTAATGTTACTGGAAATTGCATCCAATGCGGTAAGGAAAACACAAATAGAAGTTTCAATTCCGGATAATATTATCCTCCCAGCATTTAAACTTTGTATTTTTTCACAAAACTCCGGTGAACCAAAGGCAGAAAAGGAGTCTTTGGCAATCACTTGGGGACTTGCAATAGACTCGGTGATAAGGGGAACTGTTTTTCCTAGTTTGTCAGGAACTTGCTCAGTAATTATTGTAGGTATTTCGAGAAATTCAGATGCACGCAAAAGAATTGAGTTTGCATTTAGCAGGGAAGATGAACCTGAAATAGAGGACAATAATCGTGGTTGCAAATCCATGACCACAAGAACTTCACAAGAATTCCCTAGTGAATTAGAATGTTTGCTTCCAGTCATAAATTATATAATCCTATTAACTTTTAATGTTTCAATACCATAAGTAATTTTATGCCCGACCTTAGAAGTTATGGTTTCTTAGCAAGAAAACACATTGGTTGCTTTCTCACAGTATCCCTAATTTTCCTTACCGGTTGCTCGAGAAATGGATACGATCCAAGTAAGATTTCACATCGCCCTCGAATCTTTCTTGAGAGAGGTGCCCCTATTCCAATTATTGACGAGTATGATATTGCGGGGACACAACTTGGGAGTTTCACTGATATTTTCAGCGAGGATAAGAATGGCAGGATATTCGGAATCTGGATTGGGGTGGACCGAAGAGCCGCTATGACATTGCAAAAAGAAACAGCTAAACATATTGGGCGAAATTTAAGCCTTGTTGTAAATGGTAGAGTAATTGGCTTTCACCCAATTGAGTCCACCATCACAAACGGTTTTATTCCATTTATGTTTACCCACCGCAAGTCTGAAGAAGAGATATATGCTTTTTACAGTATGCTTGAAACTTCTGTTAAACACATCCAACTCGAACTTCAAAGCAAAAGAAACTAGGTATGAGTCTTGCCTTCAATTTAAGGCTTTGTGCTGCGTTGTTTTTCGGGAAATACATGCTGTCATTGCCCTTACTGGGCACCACCTTTTCCCTTGCTTGGCCAACCCCCAATCCATCCTTTGCCCAAGGTCTGGGCTATCATACTTTTCTTCAGAAAACTGGACCGGATAAGGATTTTTCATCCGGAGCCTTTGGATGTGTACGCAACTACGGCAGCAAATTCCATGAGGGCTTGGATTTATTTCCGCTAAGGGTAAACTCCCGGGGCGTTGCCCAGGACTCTATATTTGCTGCCCTTAAAGGCAGGATTGTCCACATTAGTACGCTTGCGAGTGATAGTGCTTACGGCAAATACATCGTTCTTGAGCATGAAGAATTTGAGCCCGTTCTATATTCTCTCTATGCACACCTTAATAGCATAAATGAAGGCTTGAAGATTGGCGAACCTGTAGAGGTTGCACAAGAAATTGGAAAGATGGGAAATACCGCATCCTTTCATATTCCCCTTAATCGATCACACTTACATTTTGAGGTTGGAATACGCCTAAGCGAAAAATTTGATATTTGGTACAACCGCCAGAAGTTTAAAACCAAGAATAAGCACCATAACTTTAACGGATATAACCTAGTTGGTCTCGACCCGATCAAATTCTACAGAGAATACCAAAAGTCTCCATTTGCCTCACCTGCTGAATACCTAACCACCCTTCCCCTCGTTACGAAAATTCAAGTATCACATTCCCGGGCACCCTTTCTGGCACAAAGAAATCCGTCCATGACCTCCACCCTGGTAAGCAATCAACCCGTGAAGTCATGGATTTGCTCATTTGGTCCGTTTGGCTTTCCCTTGAAATTTGAAAAATCGTCACTTGTTTTAAACGAACCTATCCGTATCTTGAGTTATGATGAGAATTTGGATTCTGATTTATGTAGAAAATTAATTCTCAAAAGAAACGGAAAATTGTATCCATCTGAACAATTGGAAGCCTATCTGGAGTTAATATTTCTTGATTAATAAGATCCCTGAAAAATTACGTATTGCTTGCTTTGTATCACACCATGGTTTTGGACACGCAAGCAGGGTATCTGCTGTCATCGAACAATTATCAAAGAACTTTCCTTCATTTGAACTGCTGATCTTTGGGAAAACACCAGACTGGTTTTGGGGCTTAAACATACCCCCCAACTGCACATATAGTTTAATCGACCAAATTACGGATATCGGACTGGTTCAAGAAGGTCCTTTTGCTCATGATCTCAATCTCACATTGGAGCAAGTGCTTCAATTTATCAAATTTTCAGACGAACAACTCTCCATCCCGTTAAAAGCCATTGAGGAATTTCAGCCAGATTTTATACTATCAGATATATCGCCACTCGGGCTAGAAGTTGGTAACAGACTAAAAATATCCACAATTTTGCTGGAAAATTTCACTTGGGACTGGATATACAGACCGTTCGTGAAATTGGAAAAGGACTTTGCATATGTTATCTCCAAGCTGGAAACGGTGTATTCATATGCCAATAGTCATATCCAATGCACACCCTTCTGCGAGATTACACAAGGTGCATTCAAGGCGAATCCAGTTTACCGTTCATTCTCCAAAGATAAACAAAATGTTTATTCGAGCTTAAATATCACTCCTGGCAAAGAATATGTATTGATTACAACCGGTGGTATCTCCATGAAACATACCTTTTTCGATACATCAGAAGACATATACTTTGTAATCCCCGGGAATTACCAAAAAGTTCATCGACAAAAAAATCAAATTTATATCCCGATGCACTTCCATGTTCCTTTTTCGGAACTGGTTTTCTGTGCAAGTGCGGTAGTTGGTAAAGCAGGTTATGGCACGATCTCTGAATGTTGGGGCACAGGCACTCCATTTATTGGGGTTTTTCGTGATGCTTTTAGAGAATCTGCGGAATTGAAAAAGTTTTGTTTGGAAAAATTAAATTTCAGGGAAATTTCCTTGGATGAGTTTACAAGTGGGGCATGGACAAAACACTTACCTATACTGAACGGGAATAAACTGGTTCCATCAGATGGCGAGAATGGAGCTTATCAGGTCAGTAATGAGATTATACGATTTTTATTCTCAGAAGAATAAAAACTATGATGCAAAACAAACCCATACAAAGCTCAATACTCAGCAATATTGCATCTGCTTGTCTCACAACTTTCGTGATCTTCATAATCTACTCACTTAACCCAATTCCGGTCATTCAAGTAGGGAGCACAAATCATGTATCGCTAACCGTAGAGTGGACCCCTGCATTTGAGAACAAAATCAAAAAGTTTGCAGAGGCAAATCCCGAAACTCCTGAAAATATACCTGACCCAACCAATCTGTTATCATCCAGGAACCAACAGTCTGCCCAACCGGATGTACTCTCTTATAAGGAAAATATCAGCAACCTGCCCCAATCCCCTGGGGATTCGCAGAATTTAAAGGTAGTACAATCTCCTAAAATTAAAGAACGAACGATCGAGGAATTATTACCTGACCCAATTGCCATACCAAGTCAGGAAAATATACCTTTTCCGTCCGGGGATTCGAACCAAGACCAACCAGCAGCGAATGGGGATGGGTACCAAGATCGTAGATTTAATTACAGTGAAACAAGAAAGAAAATCAATTTATCTGACAAGAATGGTGCAGGTAACCCCAAAACTGAAAGCAAGATGCCCCCAAAGTACCCTTCGAATTCTAAGCCTAGACCCAAGCTTGCCAACGATCTATTAAATGGACCAATTTTGATGAATCAGACCAGTGCGGTTAAAATAGGCAAAGTTTCGCTCGATTGCCGCCTCAACCCATATGGCGTTTATATGCAAGAACTGCTTAAGTCGATTGAGTCTCAGTGGAATGAACTCATCATGGGTTCGTTTAGATACATCCAGAAAGATAAATTTAGAAAAAGTGTTACCTACACATTTACCTTATTAAAATCAGGCAGGATACTGGAACTGCGGGAAATTAATCAATTCACTGAAATATCTCTTCCCTCTGAATTATGCAGGCAAGCAATTGCATCAAGGGCACCTTTTGGTGAGTGGACGGATCAAATGATTGAAGAATTTGGAGCATCCGATCAGATAACGATAACATTTAATTACTACTGAGAAATGAATTCTATCTCCCTTCCCCTGGATCGAAATTGCCAGGTAATCGATTACCATCCGGCAGGAGTTTGGGCACTCAATAAAGCGACCGGAGTGTTATCCCACCCTAACGAGCCCAATGCCAAGTCACCATGCATATTATCGAGTCATTTCGATGTGGAAGAGGAGTGTTATCACTGCATGGATGAAAAGGGTAAAACCCATAAGATTTATTTAATCCACCGGCTGGATTCAGCTACTTCCGGGATACTTTTGTTGGCCTCAAATTTCGCACTTTCCGCCCAACTTAAAAACGCTTTTTCAAAAAGAGAAGTTGAAAAAACCTACTTTTCAATTGTTGAGTATAATGGGAAGCCGATCCGCCCTTACTGGAAGGACTTTCTTCAAAAAAAATCTATTGCTGGAAAAATAAGGGTCCAATGTGGCCGCACAGGTTTGATGGCCTTAACTGAAGTTTCCTTAGAAAGAAAGAATTACACCAAGTACGGATTGCTCGCCCTTTTGAAATTGATACCCAAAACCGGTCGGACCCATCAACTTAGGGCACAGTGTGCAAAAAGAAAGCTCCCGATCATTGGTGATCGAACATACGGAAACTTTTCATTAAATCGAAAAATAGCAAAAATATCCAACTGCGATAGGCTCTTTCTTCATTCAGCAAAGTTAAAAATAAAAATAGGGACTGAAAATCAAACAACCCCATGGGAAGTAGAATCTCCGCTGCCTCGCACTTTTGGAAAATTACTCAGCTAAATAAAAACCTACAGGTCAAACGCTGCTGAAAGTTCAACAACATGGCCCTGCAATCGGTCGTAGTTTTCGTGAGCTGCCGTCAAATAGTGTCTGTAATCCATATTAATAGACCAATTATTCATCACGCGAAACGACCAGCCAAGTAGGAAGTCGTAACTAAAGCCAACACCATCATATTCTTTGCCATTAAGTTCTTTATTTACAAAGCCTAATCCAAGCCCAATCCCCCCTCGTATATCTGCACGCTCTCCTAAGCTTTTTTCGAGAATTAACCGGCTTTGCAGGTTATGAAAACTGCTTCTTCCATTACCGCTAATGGATTTAATTTTGTGGGTTAAATATGCGTATTCTCCCTCTATCCTGGCTGTGCCAAAATCATTACCAATGCGAAGCCCACCAGTCACACCACTTTGGGAATCGTATGAAACCTTACTGTTTATTGCATCCCTAACCGCACTATCGTCCGGAAAAACGCATCCGAGAAAAGGGCCAAAATAATAACCAACTCTTCTTTGAGGAACTTTCGGTGTGTATAATTCCTCATAGGTAGGTGCTTGGGGCGGATCAATCGATTGAGAATCAACTGTGGGAGGCAATTGAGCTGGTTGCTCGCTAGCAGGAAATGCGACAGTTTGGTCAGTTGAATCAGTAAATGTATTATCTCCCAACACTGGAGTTTCATCTGGCTCAGGCAGTTCTACAGTAGGAAGATCCAAGATAACATCTTCGTGGATAACATTATCGTTAAGTAATAATTCTGGTGGTGCGAAATTTTCAACCGGCAGCTCAGAAGAAAGCAGTTCACTTACATATCTGCCATGTGCTGATGATTTTAAACGTAGTTCAGAAATTTGCTTGGATAAATCTGTATCTGAAACACCAAAAACCCAAAGAGAACTAGTTAGCAGTAAACAAGCAAAGGAAAATGCTTTTGGCAGTAATCCCATCAAGGTAAAAAAGAAAGCGCCGGGCGGTAGATTGGCGGGAACCGCCCGGCGCGGGTGTGGTGGATGGGAAATAGAGTTATTAACATTGTAGCCAATCATCACTCGATGCAATACAATTTTTTGTTGGTACGAATGAACAATTGACCACCCGACAAGGCAATAGATGAACGCGTCTGGTCATCATATTCCTCCCCCATTTTGGTCGAATGCAGGATGCCTCCATCTATAGCAGAAACTACTAATACCTCTGCATTATGATTCATTAAAAAGATTTTATTATCACCTCCAGTTGGGGAACTTCGCCACTTGTATTGCCCAGGTAAGTCTATTGCCCAAGCTACAGTACCATCTTTAGGGGAAACCTTGGCTAAGGTTTTTCTAAGATCACTTAAAATGAAAAAGTGATTGGCATAAAAAAGTGGGGTTGGCACATCGGAAGTAACTGCCTTATTGTTCGATGAATCCCAGACCAATTCAGCTTCATTTTTTGAATTTGGATAGGATACAGCGAAAACAGGAGCATTTTTGGGTGCACAAATGAGGATATTGCCATCGCCATAAACGGGAGATGGTACCAGCCGCCACCACTCTTGCTTATGTCCGGGGTTCCATGTTCCCCAACGCCAAAGTTCCTTACCTGTTTGGGGATCGTGTGCAGTCAAGTAATCCCCCCCGGTCACCAAAAGATTACCAAGGCAAGGTATAATGGTTGAAAAAGATTCACGCGACTCTTTCAACGCGGGAGTATTGCGTACATGTCGCCAGATGGTTTTGCCGGTTTTTAAATCGATGCAGAGAATAAAGGATTGGGCGTTGGGCACTCCCCTGCCATGAACCGGCTCGTTTCGCTGCAAAACTGGAAGATAGAGATATTCGTCCAACATTGTCGGGCTGGCTGAGAAAGTCCACTGAAAGCAAAAATCTCCATAATCCTTCTGGATATTCCTTGACCAATTCAACGCACCTAAATGATCAAAGCACAGCAAATCCCCATTTCCGTAGAAAAAGACCACACACTTATCATCAGCAACGGGAGATGGGCTTGAATAATTCGAACGTGAGTCCAATTGCAGAATGCTGCCATCCTGATTGCCTGGTTGGTATCCACTACCGGCAGATCTATTCCACAGAACCTTTCCGGTTTTTCTATCAATACAAATGGAAAGAAGCCCCGGTTCCACGCTCAAATCTTTAGAATCTCTGGTGCCAGATAAAAAAACAAAGTCTTTAAAAATAGCGGGGGTGGATGCCGATGGACCTTCAAGATCTAATGCCCACTTGACTCTATCTTTTTGATTAAAAGAAGTGGGATAACTTTGTTCCTCCCCAACTGATCCATCAAAATTTGGTCCCCGCCAATTTGGCCAATCAGCAAAAGTGCCAATTGGAAGCACCACTAATCCAAGGAAAAATGCGTTAAAATATTTGCGGAACATGTATACAAAGTTCTTTGTTATAAACATAAAGCCCTACCCTCATTGGTTCTTCCTTTGGACGATATCATGCTCCAATTGAAGTTCTTCTGCCCAAGCAAGGAAATCTTCGCCATCTTCGGATACAGGGAATTCTTCATTTAAATCATTCTCAATTTCACTTTCTAGGCGAATCTGCCTTTTATGAGAAAAATATTTCCACGCTTGTATTGAGATGAACGCAAAAAACAGCAGCATCAATAGGCATTCGAATAAAGTACTCATGAGACAATTGAAGCTCTAACTTGGCGGGATTTTCTCTAGTATTTGTTTGGTCAAATCATAAAGGGCGTGATTAAACCCCTTAACTTCACCGAGGGTACCACCCTTACGATCAAGTGGTAAACTTGCAGAATAAGTACCGGAAACAAAGAGACCTGACTTGTCTTTGGCTGACCACTTTGAATCAATCACGATAACATCATTTATGACCTCAAAAGATGAGAAAGATATCGATAAGTCCCATTTAAGAGCATCTTTTCTCCGATTTGGAAAGATGGAAAACTGAGAAGAGGGCACTTGATTTTGAAAGTTCAATGAAATGACCCGAGCGATTCCATCCTCTAGCGGTTCGCCCCATCTTTTACTCTCTCTAAATTCAATAGTATGCGGAGTGGGTCTAGACACCATACGCGGATCCTTCAAATAGCGGGGCAACTCAATCTCTCTTAAATAAAAAGAGAACTCTGGCGGAGATGTGCTTGCGTTATTATCGTGCGGTACATCTGACAGAAGATAAAAGTCAGGTTCCACATGATTGGACTCTGGCATAATGCATCCAGTAAAAATAAAGGCTGCAAAGGCAATAAGTAATAAAGAGGCTTTCATTTTAATCATCCAAATTTGTTTTTCCTCTGATCAGTGCCTGTGGGTTTCTTTCGAGCAAGTCCGATAAACTTTTTAACGACTTCGACATCTCCGAAAGATCATGCAATGCATTGACCGCACCAAAGCGAAGATCTGAATCAGGAGCAAGTGCATCTTGGATGCGTTGGTTTACTACATCAAGTTTTTGAAAACTTTCCCGAATCTGCTCGGATGTTACTCCTAAATTCTTCGCTAAGGGGAGGAATTCATCTGAAAAATCATTCAGGAATGTACTCGTGTTTTTAGATAAATTTAAAAATGACTCTCTCAACTCATCGGTATGCAAATTGTTAAGTTGCAAAGTTGCACTCTCCAAAAATTCGCTCACCTGTTTGCTCAATTTTTCTAAATTTATACTTTCACTAAGTTCAGCAAAAATAGACCCCTTGCTTCGAATTACTGGATATCCGTGTAAATGATGGAGTGTTTGATTGTTTTCAGAATGCTCAAAATCAGTACTTAGGTTTACATAGAGGATGCCCGTCACAAAACTTTCCTGAACTAATTGCCCGACTAAAGAAGGAAGGACTTCAGTTTTGAAGGATCCATCCTCATCAAAGACTTCGTTTCCAACGGTCACTCTGTGCCTGTCCACAAGTTTCCGATTAATTTCAATCATTACGGGAATCGGTCCTTCCTCCAGTGCGTCCCCAATAAAAAACCTTTCAACCCTACCAATTTTGACGCCATTAAATGTCACTTTCCCACCTTCGTTTAAACCAAATACATTCTCGTTAAAAACGACCACAAACCTCTCATTATTTTGACGCCAACTCGAAAGGCCTCCCGTAAAAAAGAGAAAACCCAAAAATATCATGGCTCCGCCGAGAGTAAAAGCTCCTACTAGAGTACTGTTTGCTCCATTCTTCATTAAATTCGAATCTTATCTTTAAAACTTGGTATTTCGCAACTATAGACTCAGCCAAGTCAAATTGCCTTCCCCTGACCTGTACGGGAGAGAAAACCCCTAATTTCAGCATGCTTACTCGAAGATTTCATTTCAACAGGCTTACCATGATCCAAAAGGGATTTAGAGACATTGCTCAGGAAAATAGCATCGTCTGCAATCTCAAAAATACTATCCAGTTCATGAGTCACGACCACAAAAGTAATTCCCAGGGATTTCTTGAGTTCAACAATTAGTTCATCTAACTGCATGGAATTAATAGGGTCCAGTCCGGCGGATGGCTCATCCAAAAAAAGAATAGGTGGATCCATGGACAAAGCCCTGGCGAGACCGGCTCTTTTTTGCATCCCTCCACTTAATTCTGGAGGATATAAATACTCACATCCAGATAGCCCGACAAGGCTCAGTTTGTAAGCAGCCAGTTGCTCAATTTCATCCTTTCCTAATTGAGAAAATGTTTGTAACGGAAGAGACACATTTTCAAGCAGGTTCATTGAACTCCAAAGTGCACCGGCTTGGAAAAGGACGCCGAAGTTTGAAAGCACTTCTTCGTTGGGCAGGTCTCGATTTCCCCAAAGATCACCATTGCTGAATATCACATTGCCTGCAGCAGGCTTGAGTAAGCCTGTCATGCATTTGAGAAGTGTACTTTTGCCACAACCACTGGCTCCCATTATTACCATGCAACTCCCGGTTTCCACCTGGAAAGATATATCTTTGAGAACCGTCACCTCACCGTAGCAAAGCTTGAGGTCTTTAGCCTCAACTATAAAAGAATTTTCTCTATCATTGATCATCGGTAACCGACCATGCTGAAAAAGATTTCAAACATTGCATCACAGATAACGATCAAGGTTATCGAAACAACCACTGCAGAGGTGACTGATTTACCAAGAGCAGCAGAGTTATTTCCGGTAAACATCCCCTTGTAGCAACCAACCAAACCAATAATTAATCCAAAAGCCAGGCTCTTGATTAATCCGGAATAAACTTCCCACATATTTGTCAAAGCAGATTGAGTCTGCTCAAAATAATGAAGAGAAGAAAAGTCCATTACCTGGGTACCAACAGTCAAGCCACCAAGAATTCCGACTACATCTGCATAGAGAGTAAGCAAAGGGGTCATTATAAATAAGGCAAGGGTTCGCGGTAGAACCAGAAATTCCATCGCAGGTATGCCAAAGGTCCGCAGGGAATCAATCTCTTCGCGTAATTTCATTGAACCTAATTCTGCGGCAAATGAAGCCCCGGTTCTACCAGCCATGACAATTGCCACCATTAACGCCCCCATCTCCCTGACCATGGCCAGTGAAACTAGGTCGGCGACATAGATGGTTGCATTAAATTTCTCTAATTGAACACTCCCGACAAATGCCATGGTGAGCCCAGTTAAAAAAGAAATCAGGGTAATAATGGGCAGGGCCGCAGCTCCACAATCTCTACAAATAGAGATTAGATCGCTTAGGCGCATAAAAGACTTCCCCAAAAATAATCTAAAGAGTGCTAAAATCCACTTCCCAAAAAAAGTAGACCATTGACTACATTTTGAAGACAAATGAAAAAACCAACCTTTGGAAGAAAGGGATGGATGGTAAAGAGGAGCGCTTTTTTTACCCTTTCGATCTTTTGCAAATGAAATTAAATCCTGAACTTTATCGGGGAGTTTCGAAAAATCTGCCTCCATGCCCAACGTGGACAGTTTAGTTTCCAAATCTAATAGGAATACCAGTAAAGATGAATCCCATTTAGATTTATTCGAAGAAAAAGAAAACTTACACGCACTTTGAGAAGGTTTAGCAGCGGACAAATAGTTTCGGCACTTTTGCTGGATTATATTGGAATCCAAATTCAAAACCCAATCTCCATCCAACAGAAAATCAATCGAATGCTCAGATTCAATAATTTGAAGGGATTTGGGCTGCAGGGTCATTCTATTGTTTAAGGAATGTTATCAGATATAATCGCAATGCTACCACAAACAAATTAAGTTAATCAAAATGCAAAACCGAGCAATACTCTTTGATTTAGACGGTACTTTAATTGACCAATTTGAGGCCATTCACACGGCCTTCAGCAAAACTCTCCTAAAAATGGGTTTCCCAGAACCCAGTTACGACAAGGTAAAGAGATCAGTCGGAGGATCATCAGACATTACCATGGAGAAACTGATAGGAAGAGAACGTGCCCAAGAAGCAGTGGAGATTCTGCGTCCTATTTTCGAAGAGGAAATGCTCCAAGGATTAAAAGTACTACCTGGAGTGCTCAGTGGTTTAAGATTACTCCATAAGTCCGGATTTAAATGTGCGGTCTTAACCAACAAGTTTGGCCCACATGCCCGGGCAACATGCCAACACTTAGGGTTGGATGAATTCCTTGAATTTACTTTGGGAGCTAGTGATACAGAGTGGAAAAAACCAAATAAACAATTCACTGAAACTGCGTTAAATAAATTTGGTTTCAGCCCAAGTTCATGTGACTATGTCGGGGATTCGCCGTATGATTTCCAAACCGCTAAAAATGCTGGATTAAAATGCCATTTATTAGCCACTGGCACACACTCCTTTGAGGAATTATCAAAATTGCAAAGTGAGGCAGTTTACCCAGACTTTAGGTCTTTTGTCCTTTCCTTACTGGATACTACTAAAAAATAATCAGTCTTTGTAAGACAGTAGGAAGTATTGACCGCCAACAGTTCAAAGCTTAGAGTATTACTAACCCTAACCCATTCAATTATGTATACTTTTACCAAGCATGCCCCAGAGCTTGCTGAGCAAATCAATGCAATTGATTTAGAGCATCTACTTGAAAATGCATCCAACTCGGCGAAAAGCTTCGAACCTCGCATCATTTTTATCTCGGAGCATGATTGGTTTTCCGTGATGAGCGATTTGTCTGAGTACTCTTGTTTCTCATGTTCATCCGTTCATGAGTTTTTGCGAATTGGATTACACCACTATCCCTGTGTTATTATAACCATTCAAGGCCGTGCGGAATGCTCCAGTTCTGCCCTCAGGCAGATTCTATCAACGCGAATCAAAAAACCGTGCGAAGTCCTTACTTTTCAAAATACCACTGAAAACCAAGTCATCGAAACCATTAAAGCGGCTTACCAGAGAGTTCAAAATTTAATGTCAGTTGAACATTCCATCTCTCAAGAAGCAGAAAAGTTTATTACCGGAAGGTCCCTGTCACCCATGGAAATTGGTCAAAACAGTGAGCCCCCAATCATGCATAAAATTAAAATAAGTGAAAAACTTATAAGAAGCAGGGTTGCAGATTTAATTCAGACCAAACCTGAGGAATTCCTCCGGGAAGCTATAGATCAGATCCGTAAGCCATCCTCCAATTTTTAATTATCCCAAGCTAAGCGTTTAAAGATATAAAAAGATGAGTTCCTAGAGGGATTCTATCAGCCAATTCAATAGCATGTACATTTGACACTTGGATGCACCCAGAGCTTGCCGGAGAACCTAAGCTACCTTCTTTATTGGTCCCATGTAGGTAAACATACCGCCCAAAGGTATCAATACCTTTGCCGCTGTTTATTCCCACTTCTAATCCGACTAACCGTAAAATTCGCGAAGTAATCAGGTTTTGTTTTTGCAACTCCTCGCTGCAATCCCAATAACATTGCCCCGTGGGTTGACGTGCCTTAAAAACCATTCCTGAAGGTTGCCCCGAACCAATTACTTCACTCACCAAATGTAATCCCCAGGGAGTACCCAAGGAATTCTCCTTACAGCTTGGAGGCTTTAACGAAGTGGATATAACATATGTTTTGACAGTCTTTCCTACTTTTTGATGATACATAACTTGGTTTTTAATCGAAACCAGCAAGACCTCAGCGGTCTCCTCAAGCTGAAGCTTTTCAACAACCTTTAAGTATTCATTCTTCACCAATAAATTCATTGAAAAAATATAAGTTAGGAATCGTAGGCTCAACCGGAGCGGTTGGCCAAGAAATTATAAAACTTCTCGAAAAGAGAGAATTTCCTGCAAGTGAAATCAGGCTTCTTGCATCTGCCAGATCGGCGGGCTCTGAAATGACAGTCTTGGGAGAAAATCTTAGGGTGGAAGAAACGAAGCCGGATTCCTTTAACGATCTTGATTTTGCCATCTTTAGTGCGGGTTCAGATAATTCAATCAAATTTGCTCATGAATCTGTAAAGAGAAACTGTGTGGTTATTGATAATAGTTCTGCCTTTCGGATGGATTCCTCCGTGCCACTCGTTGTACCCGAGATCAACCCCTCTGACCTTGATAATCACCAAGGTATAATTGCCAATCCCAATTGCTCAAGTGCAATTGCCCTAATGGCAATCTACCCCCTGCACAAAAGATTTGGGCTCAAAAGGTTTTTTGCGTCAACTTACCAGGCGGTTTCAGGTGCAGGTGCTATGGGGCCTATCTCTCTCGACCAAGAAGTACAAGAAATGGTCACCGGTGCTCCCGTGCCAAACGCCCTACCCTCCGTATTCCCACATCCTATTGCTTTTAACCTTATTCCTCATGTCGACCAGTTTCGTGAAGATGGCTACACCAAGGAAGAATTAAAAATGCGTAATGAATCTCGGAAAATTCTTTCATTACCCAACCTCAAAGTTTCCTGTACCTGCGTGAGAGTCCCTGTTTACCGGGCACATTCCATATCAATTAATGCAGAATTTGTAAACAGTGTGAACTTGCCGGACGCCAAACAAGCTCTCGGTTCTTTCAATGGTTTAGATTTCGTGGAAAGACATGAGGAAAATGTCTACCCAATGCCAATCTATTCTTCCGAAAAAGAAAATTGTCAGGTAGGCAGGCTTCGGGTTGACCATGCATCCGACAACGGCCTGGCGTTTTGGGTAACTGGAGATCAACTGTGGAAAGGTGCCGCACTTAATGCCATTCAAATTGCCGAGGAATTGATAAAGAGAGATTGCCTAAAGAAAATATTCTAAAAATGGCAAGATAGTTGCTACTGGTTGGTCATGGAACCTGTTTTAGCAACTGGCTTATTAAATCTCGGAAGCAACATTTTACAAAAAGCTTTCAGTCCTTCAACCGAAACACCCAAAGCTAATTTAGGTGATTTCAAGTCAGACTTGGCTAAAATTCAAGCCCAGGAAAAACCTGCCTGTGATCTGGATCAACTCAGGACTAATCTCTTGGAGTCTCCTGAAATTAAGGAATTTATTTCCAGAAACCCAGGCAGTTCAATCCATTTGGATCAATTATCAGATGGTTCCGTTCGTTTTCTTTCATCTTCTGGTGACTTTATTACCTTAAGACCAGAAGATTTACACTGTGATATCGCCTCCCGTTTCTTGCATGGATCAATTGCATCTGGACAAAACCTTCATCCAGACAGGCCAAACTCGGCTATTTTGACTGGGTAACCATTCATGGGCATGAACCGCCCGTAAATTTACTATGCAACCTCCTTCAGATTTTTTACTAATCGAGAGGATTAACCAGTGTCCCAAGCTTGCTTCCCTGAGAAGTATTAACGAGACCCTGCGTTCATTATTGGAATCTGAGGACAGTTTCTTGGCTCAAATCGCGGAGGTTATTCGGCTTGACCCCTCCCTTACGACCAGAGTTCTTGATCTGGTAAACTCAATCTTTTTCGGCAGCAAGGACAACAAGCGGATTAGTGGGGTTGAAGAAGCCTCAATATTCCTAGGCCTTAATCGTATTCGGGAACTCCTTTTCGCCACTCCCGTGATCGAAGAAATTTTAGAGTTAGGAAAAAACACCCCTTCATTTCCATGGGAAGAGTTTTGGAAAAATAGTATTGGCACAGCCATTCTAACCCGAGAACTTCTTTCTGTTCTGGAAATCAGTTACGAGGAGGAAGCAGACTATGTTGCTGGATTGCTTCACAACCTTGGGATTTTAATCCTAGCAATTACCTTCCCAGATTATTTTCAGAAGATTTATCTTCAAAAATATGAATCTGAGCTTGAAATCATAGACGAAGAACATGCCAAAATTGGTTGGGACCACGCTAAAATTGGTGCTTATTACCTATGGAACCATCATATTTCAGATGAAATCGTGGATGCGATTCATTGGCACAATCAACCATTAAAGGCCAAAGAAAGCCCGAAGCTTGCTGCTGCCATTCAGGTCTCGCAGGCAATTGTTTCTGAACTTGGTTTTACTGGTCTTAACAAATGTAAAGGTGCGGAGCCTGGTTCCTATCAGGAACTTGATGGGTGGAAAATGTTGACCGAGGGTCACCAGGAGCCTGAGAAAATAATTCTGTCGATCGAAGAGGCTTCGGGCCGACTTAACCAAAGTCTTAACGGAATTTTTTGAATGAAACAAATTTCGAATTTTTCCTAAGCTAGGAAAATTATCGAATCCATTGATCTTCCCGTGCCGCTTTCGCCACCTTGAGGGCACCTATTGCAACAAGAGGAGAATAATCCTTTTCGGAAATCCGAACTTCTGGATTTTCATAACCTTCCTCAACTAATCTTTGCTGGATTTCCTGATCAATATTTCTAATGCGGCTACCCCCACCGGTAAGAATAATATTTTGCAAAAGGGAAAAAACGGATTGTGGAGAAGCGGATGCGATCACTTTCTTTAGAGACTCGGTGATTTCATCCACCAAACGGTTACAGGATTCACCTACCTGCTTACCAATCTCAATCTTTCTAGGTTTTCCCTCAACTGGCACCTTCACGCGAACCCCGGACTCCGGTTCACCCACATACGAGAATTCTTCCTTAAATCCACGAATCATGGATATTGGTAAGTTAACTTCTGGGTAGCTCTCACGAACTAGCTGGTCTAAAATAACATCTACTTCATTCCCTCCAAAGGGGATGCTGAGAAGATCCTGGGGCTTGGGGAAATATCCTTGGATAATACAAAAGTCGGTAGTGCCCGCTCCTATATCAACAAATAAAGAGTTACTTACCGGATCCTTGTAGCCATCTTCCTGCAATCGTTCCTCATCCCTCATTCCCAGGGCAGCAAGAAAAGGCTCTGGGATAAGCAGCACTCCGTCAAAGACTGACTTTGCCGCTTCTTGCAGTTTTAATTTTCCGTCTTCGTCAGCTACTGCAGGGATTCCGATAACACAAAGTGCTTCATTCTTAAACTCTGGGTCTACTTTTTCTCTTAAGTGGTTAAGGAATGACTTTGCTGCCTCCAAGTCTTGAATCACTCCATCACTGAGAGGGCTAACAAGCCGTAGGTGCAATTGATTCGACAGGGCGTCCTGTCCATGAAGCATTCCTGAATTCCCCGGCAATATCCCTGCAAGGATACCTTCCTCAGGATACCCAACAACCGTGGGGACTAGAATTCCATGGTGTTGACCAGAACCTGGCTTGCTAAGCTTGGACAAAATACAAGACTCAAGCGTGCCTAGGTCCAACCCAAGAGGAAGTTTCTTTCTGATTGAAGCAGATTTGTCCTCAGCCTTTTCGATTGGATCAACTATATCTTCTTGTGCTGCCTCATTCATGCATATGAATTTACTCTAAAATTATTTCGTTTCATAGGAGAGAATCTCATCAATCATTTCTTCGATTTCGTCAAACCTCAATCCCGTTCCCGATGGCGGATCCAATTGGGCAAAAGAATCATCCGGCTTATTATGTTTAGGGATTTTCAGTGATTCCTTGGGAGCGTCAGCTTCATTAGCCGGATCAATCTGCACATCAATCCTTTGGTGCTTTTGATCAATCTTTGAATCTTTAGTCTCTACCAAAGAATCTTCCACAGAAGTTCCTCCTGAATGGACGCCCTGTGGAATTTTTTCAGTGGGAGTTGGCGAATCTTGCTTAGCATTAAGGGGTGGACTTAAGGGAAAATTCTTAATTTTTTGCGCAACTTCCTCCACCTTGCCCAATGCAGAGTTTAAACCCTTGGCAACTAGCTCAATTCGATCAGCAAGTGTTGCAACCTCATTGCGGATCAACTCAGCAACCCTGGTTTCAAAACGACCCGCAAAAAGGTCAAATGCAACTGCAAGCTCGTCCGCCCGGCAAGACTCATCGTCAAACATTTCTTTTAACTTTGCTTTCTTTTCAGAAGGATCCAACGAGGAATTTTTTGCCCACCCGACAACCAAACCTGGAATTTCATCACGCAAAACCTCAACTGCCCCAGGCTCGTCCCCTACCAGGCGACGCACACAAGCACGCCGAAAACCAGCTTTTAAAGCTTCCTGAGGGGATGCAGGTGTAGGTGCAGCAGACATGACGGGATAATTGTGTAAAGCTAGCTTTGGCAGGACAACTTAATTCGAGATTAAACAGGAACGAAATTCCTGATCTGCCCTATCCACTAAATCATTTAACTCTTGGGATTGGAGTTTCATTTTGGAAGACAAAAAGTCCTGTAAATCATCTGGCAAGCGGGAAACAAATTGGTGATGGGACTGGGTATCTGTCAGGCACCTTCCATGAAGGGCTTGCCTATACATGCCTAATTTCTCAGCCCATTCACTTCGCCAACCAGTCGAGCAAAATTCGAGATAAATATTTTCGTCCTTACCGTAAAGCTTTTCCCCGACCAACGGGCAACCAATCCACTGGGCATGAACCCGAATTTGATGCTTTCTTCCAGTTAAAGTAGCAACAGAACAAAAGGTGTACCCATCCCTCGATAATAGAGGGAAAAAAATGGTCTCTGCATATTTAGATTTATGACTTTTTTCAGTTACGCGTTGCTTTACATAAACCTCACTGTGCGGGTCATTCCCCAGAAAGGTGGAAACAGATTTCTGCTCGGTGATCGTTCCTTCTAAAATTGCCAAATAGGATCGCCTTACTGTTTTATGCTCAATCCCCTTCTGCCAATAACTTGCCGATTTGCGATTTTTAGCCAGTAAGACCACCCCACTGGTTTCACGGTCTAACCTGCTAGCAAGGTGTAAAGTTTCAGTGCACAAATATTCTTTGGATGCACCCACTAGACTGGAAAATGGTCCGTTTTTAGATGGATGGCAAACCAACCATCCGGGTTTATCAAGAACAAGGAGGTTTTCATCCTCAAACAATATCCATTGTTTAAAGTCTTCCAGGGTTACTAAAGGAGGTTCGGTTGAAATTGATTGGTTCAATAGAAATGTAATTTGGAGTGAATGGGATTGAAAAAATATTAAATAAAATTGGAGAAATTCAAAATCCTATGGTTAGGTAAAGCTTAGACTGTGCAATTATGCACAAAATTGTAACCAAAAATTAAAAACGCATATATGAAGAACAATCTGATTCTATCCGGACTTCATCTCTCCCTCAACGACGCCCATAAAGATGTCGTATCTTCGAAAATGGAGAAAATCTTCAAACACGAAGAAAAAATCATACGGGCTCGTATCGAGTTGGAGAGATCCGCGAAATCTTCATCCCACGAAAATGAGTTTGTGGCCAAGGGTCACCTTGAACTCAAAGGGACAACCATCACTATTTCTTCCGCTTCTGACAATATTTTCAAATCAATCGATGACCTTGTTGATAAACTAGATCGTGGGCTCAGGCGCAGGTCACGGCTCAAAAAGGTGAAAAGGAAACAAACTTCGTTGCAGGAATTACCCAACGCCGCTTAAGCGACGGTCTGCAACCCCTTACAAAAGCTCACCTCACGGGGTGAGCTTTTTTTATTTACAATTTGGCTGATAAAATTTCTTGGGTTTTTTGGACAATTTCACCAATAGGAGCGAGTTTTCCCATTCCAGTATAACCGCATGCCAGTTCCCCAACCACAGGATCGATAAATTGTACATTGCGTTCCTTCAACAGCTCGAGGTTTTTCTGGGTTGCTGCATGCTCATACATCTTCCCATTCATTGCAGGTGCAATCAGCACAGGAGCAGCAGTCGCTAAGTAAATCGCCCCGAGAAGGTCAGGGCACTGTCCATTTGCAAAATTGGCGATTTGATTTGCAGTAGCTGGAGCAACGAGAAAAAGATCTGCCTGATCCGCTAACTCGATGTGACCCGGTTGCCACCCAGTACCCTCATCCCAGAAAGAGGTAGCCACGGGATTACGAGACAGGGTGGATAAGGTCAATGGGGTGATAAAACGGATGGCCGAGTCTGTCATCACCACAAACACTTCTGCCCCAAGTTTGCGCAACTCACTGGTCAGATCTGCAGATTTATACGCGGCGATGGAACCGGAAATTCCAAGCACAACCACTTTACCAGACAGATTGGGGGATGATAAGTCGGATGAATCCATATACTGCCCATATTAATAACCGAAACATTATCCACAACTACGATTTGTACCCGAATCTGGGGCAGAATTTATTAACACTTTTCAAGAAGGCCTAAAATCAATAAAAGAAATGCTTAGAAATGCAAAAGGTCCCAATAACTAAATATAAACCCTGGGGGGTAATTGACCTACCCCATCGTCAGTGGCCAAATCGAACCATTGACCAGGCTCCCCTTTGGTGCAGCGTTGATTTAAGGGATGGCAACCAAGCCCTGCCCATACCCATGGGGGTGAGGGAAAAGTTGGAGCTTTTCGAACTACTTTGTGAAATTGGCTTTAAGCAGATTGAGATTGGCTTCCCATCTGCAGCCCAGACAGAATTTGATTTTGCCCGGAAATTAATTGAGGATGACCTGATACCGGATGGAGTTGCCCTGCAGGTACTGACCCAAGCCAGGGAGCACCTCATTCGAAGAAGCTTTGAAAGTTTACAGGGGGCAGAAAAAGCAATCATTCATGTATATAATTCCACTTCGCCCCTCCAACGGAGGGTAACATTTGGAATGTCCAAAGAGCAAATCAAGCAGATTGCAGTAGAGGGCGTATCGTTGGTAAAAAAACTCTTGCCGGAACTTCCAGACACGGAGGTACAATTGGAGTACTCGCCCGAAAGTTTTTCCGATACTGAAGTGGAATTTGCCTTGGAGGTTTGCGAGGCAGTAATGGATGCCTGGGAACCAACCGTACAAAATCCGATTATTCTTAACCTTCCTGCCACAGTTGAATTGTTCACTCCGAATGTTCATGCCGACCAGATTGAATGGTTCTGCGGAAATTTACGGGAGAGAGACAAAGCAATCATTAGTTTGCATACCCATAACGACCGGGGCACTGGCACTGCCGCCACCGAACTAGGCCTGCTGGCCGGTGCCGACCGGGTGGAAGGCACGCTCTTTGGCAATGGTGAGCGAACAGGCAACCTCGATATCGTTACCGTTGCCCTCAACATGTACAGCCAGGGGCTTCATCCAGAACTTAACTTTAGCCATATCGAACATATCCGGGAGGTGTATGAGAAAACAACCGGCATGACCGTTCACGAACGCCATCCCTACGGAGGAGACCTTGTGTTTACGGCTTTTTCCGGCTCCCACCAAGATGCAATCAAGAAGGGCATGGACTTACGCCAGAAGGAAGGTGACACGGATGATTTCCATTGGCAGGTGCCCTACCTTTCCATTGACCCCCGTGACATTGGGCGTTCATACGAGGCAATCATCCGCATCAACAGCCAGAGTGGCAAAGGAGGGGTTGCATATGTGCTCTCCCGGGAATTTGGATTGGATTTGCCCAAAGCAATGCACCCGGAAGTAGGCCTGATCATGAATGAAAAAGCAGATTCTGAATCCCGGGAATTAGCCGCCGCAGAAATTTACGAAACCTTCAAGCAGGAATACCTGGAAAAAGACATTCCTTTAAAACTGCTCGCCTACGAAACTCATAAAGTTTCCAGCGATGAAATTACTTGCACTGCCACGATTAAGCTTAATGAAGAATCCCTAGAGATTTCGGGTAATGGAAATGGCCCGATCAATGCATTTGTTCACGCATTGGAAGAAGCCGGCCTTAAAGATTTTAAACTTACCGATTACCGCCAACACTCGATTGGGGGTGGTTCGGCCACCGAATCTGCTGCCTTTATTCAGTTGCAAACCAAAGCCGGCAGGGTTGCCCACGGTTGTGGTATACATGCCAGTATAGAGAAAAGTGGCTTGCTCGCTCTGGTTAGTGCCTACAACCGGTTGCACTGAGTTGGTCATTTGCTCGATGAACTGGTTTCACAAAGCCTTTCCTGTTTTTATCCTATTTTGGAGCCTTTCCTTATACTCGAATGAGTTGGATGATCTCGAGAGCAGGATTGATCAGATGCTTAGGCGCTTGCACGAGGTAGAAACAAAAAACTCTCCTCCTTCCTCTCGTGCGGAAGTACCCCCTGCTGTTCCTGTCATGCGGGAAGATGGGCTCCCCCACATCAATCTACCATCCCCTACCGGCACCAGCCCCCAAACTTTTAAAATAAATAACGAAGCGGCAAAGAGTTTAAACAGACTGGAAGGACGCATTGATGATTTGCTTAGGAGATTGGACTTAAGCGTAGATCTTCCCGAGCGACCCATCCCTGAGGAGGCACAAACAATTGGCCCATCATCGCTGCCCCTGGTAGAACTAGGGACGATCCAAAGTGAGCCTGCCAACTCGTTTGCCTTACCGGAAGACATAATGGACGAGGATTTCCAACCTCCCCCACTCCCCAAAAATCGTTTTAATTTTTACCTTGGATTCAGCATTCCCAACGATAGCACCTATTCAGACTCCAACGGTAATCGTGTGATTGAGTTCGGGAACGGATTTGAAATGGGTATTGAATATAACCGAATCTTCGAAGACGAGTCCTACATTGGTGCTTTTCTGGAAGGTAAGTTTTTTGATTCCGAATCCTTATCCGGGACTGCGATCAATGGGGATAACCGCCTGATCAATTTCGGGTTCACCCTGGGGCAGGACTGGTCATTATCTGAACATTTTACGGTGAAAACACAGGCAAGCATTGGTGCATCCTCAGCCCATTATGAAATAAATTCAGAAAATTATTCTTCCACCGACCTCGCCTTCCATTACTCCTTCCTACTTGGTCTAGAAGTAAAATGGAATGAATACTGGCAAACTAGCTTATACTACGAATTGGACGGACGGTCATCCGCGGACCGCATGGACTACCAGAGCTTTCACCAAATAGGAATTGAAACAGGCGTTGGTTTTTGACCGATGCGGGTAATTGCTAATTACCAATGTCCTAAAAATAGAAATTCATTATTAGCTTCATCCAATCTCTATTCCTGTGTAAATCATTAACAAGGAATGGGAATTCAAAACAAGAATAATTCTGTAGGCACAGTATTACTGGAAGGTGTTCTTGAACGTATCACCTTCTACAACGAGGAAAATGGGTTTCTCATTGGAAAGTTAAAGGGCAACGAGGGAAAGGATGAAATTGCGGTAGTTGGCAAAGCACCCAAAGTTCAATGCGGAGAAACACTGGTACTTTCTGGTTCTTGGACCATGCACCCAAAGCATGGAAAACAGTTCTCATTTGATACTTTTGAGAGCAAGCTACCTGCCTCCGCCTATGGGATAAGAAAATACCTGGCCAGTGGCTTAATTCATGGAATTGGTAAGACTTATGCCAAGAAAATTGTGGATCATTTTGGTGCCGATACCTTACGCATAATCTCCGAGGAATCTGCCCGCCTTCGGGAGATTGAAGGGATTGGCAATATGCGGGCAAAAAGTATCAAGCAGGCGTGGGAGGAACAAAAAACAGTACGGGAGGTCATGATGTTCCTGCAGACCTACGGAGTGACCGATGCTCTTTGCCTTCGGTTAGTCCGCAAATATGGGAATGAAGCGAAAACGATTTTAGAATCTGACCCCTACCGCATCATCCGGGAGGTTAAAGGGATTGGCTTCAAAACCGCCGATCGTATTGCCCTAAACCTTGGACTTGCCAGCAATGGTCCGCCGAGGATTGATGCAGGAATATTGCACACAATGCAGGAATGTGAAGACCAGGGACATACTCACTTTGAGAGGCGGGAAATTGCCCTTCAGGCGATCGAGCTGCTACAGGCAAACTCCACAGATGTTGAAAGCCGGATTGATGCTTTGTTAACCCAATGCGAAATCGTTGAATCCAAGCCTGAATGGATACAACTTCCCACAACAGCTAGGGCCGAGAACTCACTCGCACAATCGCTAGATCTTCTTATTCGTGGTAAATCGAGCCTTCCTCCAATCCTCATCGATAAAGCGATCGAGTGGGCTCAGCAAAAAGCAGGATTTCAATTTGCCAAGGAACAAACTAGCGGAGTGAGCCAGGCACTCTCTTCTAAAGTATCGATTCTTACGGGCGGTCCCGGTACGGGCAAAACTACCATTTTGCGTACTTTAGTGTCCATACTCAGGGCAAAAAAGACCAAAGTTTTTCTGACTGCACCTACCGGCCGTGCAGCCAAACGAATGTCCGAAAGCACCTCACACTTTGCCCAGACTGTACATAGGTTACTCAAGTTCGACCCATCCCAGGGCGGGTTTGTGATGAACGAACAAAACCCTTTGGTCTGCGATTTCTTAATCATGGACGAGTCCAGCATGCTGGATATTCGTCTGGCGGCAGCATTGATTCGTGCCCTTCCCGCCAATGCGCATCTCTTACTTGTAGGGGACGCAGATCAATTGCCCTCGGTCGGGGCAGGCAATGTCCTTAAGGACTTAATTGATTGCGGCGAACTCCCCGTTACCCGCCTACAGGTTACTTTCCGCCAGGCAGATGACAGCGGAATTGTGGGGCTTGCTCATGGGATTCTTTCCGGAAAGTCTGGGCCTCCTACCCCGTTGGAGCCAGTATCTGCGCTGCCCCGCAATCATGATGTCCACTTTATCCGGGCGGAGTCCCCGGAAGAATGCGTGCAGGTGGTTTGCGATCTGTGCAAACGAATTTTGCCTAGGGCTTTCGGGATTGATCCAAAGAGCGACCTACAGGTGCTCGCCCCTCTTCATCGTGGGATTGGAGGCATAGCAAATTTAAATGATCAAATAAGGGATGCCATCAACCCCAACGGGGCAACTCATGTAATGGGAAGCTTGCTTTTTAGGGAAGGAGACAAGGTCATACAAACCCGAAACAACTATGACAAAGATGTATTCAATGGCGACCTTGGGATAATAGGTAAAGTGGACACCTTGAACGGTGTGCTGGAAATTGATTTTGAGGGAAGACTGGTTAAGTACGAGCGCATGGAAGTCACTGACCTACAACCTGCCTACGCTATTTCCGTACACAAGAGCCAGGGTAGCGAATATCCGGTGGTTATTTTTCCCTTACTCAAACAACATTTCATGATGTTGCAAAGAAACCTGGTGTATACTGGTCTTACCCGTGCCAGAAAAAAAGTGGTTTTTGTGGGAGATCCCGCCGCTTATGCCATGGCAATCCGCAATAATAAAACGGTGGCCCGCCAGACTGATCTAATTCGTAAATTCAAAGAGAGACACCGAGTTAAACAACCATCAGATAACTAGCAAAAAAAAGAATTAGGTAAGCAGGGCCGGCCTTTACTAGCTTATCTTTCTCGACCTTTAAATGGTAGAGGACAGCCATGGTCATTAAAAATACTAACACAATAGCTGCCGGACGAATAAGAAAAGGCACCCAGTTCCCACAAAGAAAGCACAGGGATATCAAGATTTTAAGGAAGCCAATCAGGTACATAGTTTTTCTGGATAATCCATACACCGCAAATTCCTCTGCCATCGTCTTTGCCTGTTTGCCTCGAAACCTGGTTGACCGGTTGAACCGCCATGTCCAAACGGACAAAAGAACAACCGCAACCCCACACCTGATAAGGATGTGATCTAAACTCTGCCAAGCTTCCATTTAATCGTGAAAGCGGGTTAAATAACCGACCAGCTTAGTTGTCCATCGAGCAACGCCCACAGTTGCTAGGCATGCCAGAGCATGGAGGCATAGGAGCGGTGGACGAGTCTGAATTGTTAGCTGAAAAAACGGAAAGTTTTTTCACTAAATTCACGGAACCACAGTGGGGGCACTTTGCCACATTTTCCCAATCACTCGACCGAACCAAGACCTCAGAATCCTTTGAGCAATCTTGGCAGTCAAATTCGTAAATCGGCATAAAGGATCAATGAAATTAGTAACTGACCAGGAGATCAATAAAACGAATGATCATATAGTACAGGGAGACAAGAACACCCACCCCAAATAATCCAACAAACAGAAAGCTGGTCATTTTTTTAACCCCCTCTGTCTCGAGTATCTTGGGCTGCTTCTCCATAGATCCAATCATCACGATTAAATATACCACGATCGCAAAAACAGGCATAGTCACCATAAACCAATCAAATTCACTACTCATATATTTCATGATGTTAATATCATTACTGAAGTCAAGGAGGAGGGATTGCTAAAAGTAACATTTTACTGTCTATGGAGAAATTTACAGTAAAATGGCTAACCTTGCTTGAAAATAATTTGAACCAACCGAAGTTAGACTCGCCCTGTGTTCAAACTTTTGCATTTTTTCTTAAATGATTTCCCCAGCCCAGTCCAATAGCTCGTCCTCATCCAATAGGAAAATCCGGCACATAGTCTGCCTGAAGTTCAAAGATCAGGCATCCCCAGATCAAATCATTGAAATTGAGCAGCAGTTTCCTGCCCTGCAACAAAGCATTCCCGGAATCGAATCCATTGAATGGGGCAAAAACAACAGCACCGAGGGCCTTAATAAAGGATTCACTCACTGCTTTGTGGTTACTTTTGACAACGAAGACAGCCGTTCCACTTATCTACCCCATCCCCATCATCAAGCCTTCGTGGATATCCTCAAGCCCCTGCTTGATGATGTCTTTGTCATTGATTACGACTTATGAAAATAACTTGCTTTCTGCTCATACTGGGGGGTGGAATTTATTCCTGCCTAAGTGCAAAGCTGTCCACGCCAGCCATAATTGGCCCCAATATGGTGTTGCAGCAAAACCACCCCTGCCCCATCTGGGGTAATACCGAGCCTAATTCATCCGTTGTTCTCACTTTTGCAGGCAAAGTTTACCAAACCAAGGCCCTGGAAAATGGGAAATGGCGGATCACCCTCGATCCTCAACCCGCATCAAACAAGCCTCAAACCATGGTCATTACTGAGGGCAGATCCAGGGGTTGGCACTCCAATCGAAAAAACCTTACCTATAAATTAAAAAACACACCTGGCTCCCTTGTATACGAAAATGTCCTAATTGGGGAAGTCTGGCTGTGCTCTGGGCAGTCGAATATGCAGTGGAATGTAAATATGGCTGATGACAGTGACCTGGAGACCATGTCTGCCAATTATCCGAATGTTCGCCTGATCTCTGTTCCGCAAGTGGGCAGCCAGGAACCGCAAACTGATTTTAAAGGATCCTGGGAAACCGCAACTCCGGAAACTGCCTCAAACTTTTCCGCGGTTGGGTATTTTTTTGGGCGCAGGCTTCATCAAATCCTCCAGGTTCCTGTTGGCTTGATCGACAACTCGTGGGGTGGTTCAGCCTGCGAAGCATGGATTCCGCGGGACCGGCTCAAAATTCACCCCATTGCCCAGCCATATTTGCGGGAATGGGAGGAAAGAGAGAAAAACTATGACCACGACAGTCTATTAAAGGATTACAGGCAAAAGCTTGAAAAATGGGAACAGGAACGCAAGGCAGGTAAATCAAATACTAACCGCCCCAGAGGACCACGAAACCAAATGACTGGGCAACACAGACCGGCTAATTTATACAACGGTGTGCTCTACCCTGTTATCGGATACGGCATCAGGGGGGCCATTTGGTATCAAGGGGAGAGTAATACGGGCAGGGCTTACGCATACCGCGAAATTTTTCCTTTGATGATTCAATCATGGAGACAGGCATGGGGGCTGGGAGATTTCCCCTTTTACTGGACCCAGCTTGCCGATTTTAAAAATGAGGGCAGCGAGCCAGGAGATTCCACCTGGGGGGAACTTCGGGAATCCCAGACCCTTACTCTCAAAAAACTTACTAATGTTGGAGAAGCAGTGATTATAGATGCGGGTGAAGGCCGGGATATCCATCCCCGAAATAAGCAAATCGTGGCCAACCGTTTGCTTCGGCATGCCTTGGTGAATGAATATGGACACAACATACCGAACCAAAGCCCTCTGTACAAATCCCATGAGATCAAAGGAAACAAAATCCAAATCACTTTCGATAAAGTTGGGCAAGGACTGTACTGCTTCGATACAAAAACACCTGTGGGCTTTGCTATATGTGGAGCTGATCAAAAATTTGTCTGGGCGGAGGCTAAACTAATCGCAAAAGACAGGGTTGAGGTTTGGTCAAACTTGGTACCATCCCCCGTTGCGGTTCGTTACGCATGGTCGGACAATCCTGTCTGCAATCTCTACCGCAAAGACGGATCCGTCACCCTCCCAGTAACCCCTTTCCGGACCGATGATTTCCCTCTAACCACCATGGGAAAGTAAAACAGATCGTGAACAAGTATTGCATTCAGTTAGCCGCACTTCTTTTTAGTGGAATATGCCTGCAGGCATCGGATGGATTGCTTCAACAAATCGAAAGTCTGGGCACCCTTACGCAAATACCTAAATCATACTTGGCAAAAGGCTCCCAAAAATCGGATAACCCCAGAGCCATTTACTTCGATTCCCTACCCTACGAGGGAAAAAACACCCGCACCTATGCCTGGCTGGGGTTACCAAAGAACCGCGAAGGAAAAGTTCCCGGCATCGTACTGGTGCACGGTGGCGGTGGGTCCGCTTTTAAGGAATGGGTCGAACGGTGGAACAAACATGGATTTGCCGCCATCAGTATCGCTGTTGAAGGACAAACATGCAGCAAGGTTGTAAATGAACAAAATAAGAAGGTATGGGAGAAACATCAGTGGGCGGGTCCATCACGGGTAGGAGTCTTCGGAGACTCTAAGCAGGAACTAAGGGACCAATGGATGTACCATGCCGTGTCCCAAACCATTCTCGCCAATTCCCTCCTCCGCTCACTCCCAGAAGTAAACGAGGAACAGGTTGGATTGATGGGAGTGTCCTGGGGTGGAATCATCAGCTCAATTGTTATGGGGATCGACCAAAGGTTCGACTTTGCTATTCCTGTTTACGGGTGCGGATATTTAAACGAAGCGGACAACCACTACAAGAGTGCCTTGGCTAACAACCAACCTTACTTAAGAGGGTGGGAAGCTGGCCACCGACTTAACCGTGCTACTATGCCCGTGCTATGGCTATCCTGGCCCGGAGATAAGCATTTTCCCATGGAAATCCTGAAGAAGTCCTACGACGAATGTGGTTCAGAAAATATGGTCTCCCTGGTGCCTGATATGGGGCATGGGCATGGACCGGCCTGGGCAAGACCAGAGGGTTATGCATTTGCCAAATCGGTTTTAAAAAACGGCAAGCCCTGGTGCCAGAGACTGGAGTCAGGAGTTTTAAAAGGTCAGACATTTGCCCGATTCAAAACCGATCGGCATCTAAACTGTGCCACCCTTGTGTACTCGAAGGATGGTGGGATCACCGGGCACAGGAACTGGATTCAAACCCAGATCCGACTGGTTCAAAAAGGGAATATTTGGTTAGCCGACTGGCCGTTACCCGAGGGTACAACTGGATGGTTTATCAATGTGGAAGCGGATGGATTGATCGTAAGTTCAGATTATCACACAGAACAATCCCAACCCCAGAAAACCTTACTTCATTAAACAAGGAAGCAGGGCACCGTCCCGCATGCCATGAATCACTTTCTTGTCCATTGGACAGAATGTCGCGAGGGCACCCTGTAAATTCGCTTTTCCGTCATAAAGAAAATAGTAAGGGGATAAGCGAAGCCTCCCTGCCATCGACTCGCATACGCCATCGTTATTATAAACGGGATGAGTCATGGTGACCGGCTTTTTGAATTCCTGCAAAATTGTAACCGGATTTGGGAAATGCTTCAGGGACTGCTCAATGGCACCCGCCCATTCCTCAGCTGACACATCCTCTCCCACTACCACACTTCTCGCCCCCCATGCAGTCTCGTGAAAACCACTCGCCTTGAGCACTAGCGACCTTTCTTTTTTGGACGCCGCACTTAACCCTCTCCAAGTATGCAATCGTTCCCCACTGATCATTGGACCATCAATGGAAGCACCAGGGGGTACCGGTTGTGGGTCAAGTATCCAGGATGGCGGAATCGTGTGGCATAACAGTTTCACATCCACTTTACTGAGGTTTTCCTGCCAATAGGCATGTAGCTTTGGATGATGGAGCAAAGCAAGGGACAGTTTTTCCTCGAGAAAGGGTCGCATCCCTGGAGTAACGACCAGATTTCCCGCCTCCACACACTTGGCAAACTCGGGCATTTGCGGAATATCAGGGTCGAACAATTCCCAGAAGCGGTAAATTACGTCGATCTTTTTTCCGTGGAGAAAAACTTGCTCATCTGCAATGGATACCTCATTTGGAGCTGCGACTAAAACCTTCAGTCCATCTTTACAAAGCTCTTCCCCCAGCCATTCCATTTCGGGTCGGTAAGTGGCCGATTCCTCGCTCACCAAAATGGCAAATTGAGCATCCCTCCCAAGTTTACCAGCCTGTTCCATTAAGCACTGCCCAAATGCTTTGGCCATACCTGGGGCACGGTCCCCCAAGTATAACCTGCCCAGTTGATCCGTAAGGCCAATACCCCCAGGTACGGAATCCCATTCGGTCAAAGCAAATCCATTGCGGGATGGTAAAAGGTCGGGCCGAAGCACCGGTGGTAAGGCTCCTAACATTGCAGAGGAACGGGAATGATCAATCAACCACTGGGGCTTTCCGGCATCCAGATACTCCGCAACCCATGGAGTAAAGTAATCCTTATTGCGGAGAATTTTCTCTCCTCTTGCCGATTTTAAATAGAGCCTTTCAAGGGCACGGAAAAAGGAGACTCCGGCATTTCCAAGTTGAGTCAGGAAATCAATTGCATCGGCAGGGAGTTGCCAGGCTTGGTTCGACCACTTCCAGGACTTTTCCGCAAAAAGAGAAGTCTTCTTTGAACTCTCGATTTCATCCCAGCTTACATGGGGAATGGAACCGTGCGGATCAGTCGTCAATTTGGATATCCTTGTTTCGTTGCCTGGGGCATCCTGCCCGTAACCATCCATTGACAAATCGGTCAAGGTCACCGTCCATCACTGCCTGTACTCCGGATGTTTCCACACCGGTTCGCAAGTCCTTGACCATTTGATAGGGCTGAAAAACATAGCTCCTGATTTGATTTCCCCAGCCCATCTCGCCTTTATCCCCGTAAAATTTTTCCATCTCCGCCCGCTTTTCATCCTGCTGTTTTTCATACAACCTTGATTTAAGGGCTTTCATCGCGGTATTTTTGTTTTTCAACTGGGAACGTTCATTTTGGCACTGCACCACAATATTGGTGGGCAAATGAGTGATGCGTACCGCCGAGTCAGTCTTATTTACATGCTGGCCACCCTTGCCGCTTGAGCGGTAGGTATCGATGCGCAAATCATCGTCCGGAATATCCATGTCCAAATCATCATCTTCCATCTCCGCGATCACATCTACAGAACAGAATGAGGTATGCCGGCGCTTGTTCGAGTCAAAGGGGCTAATTCGTACCAACCGGTGCACCCCACGCTCCGCCTTGGAATACCCATAAGCATTGGTTCCATCAATCCGCATGGTGCATCGGCTGATACCAGCCTCTTCTCCTTGCTGAATATCCTGAATTTCCACCGAAAATCCGCGTCTCTCCGCCCAGCGTACATACATTCGCATGAGCATGTCTGCCCAGTCGCAGGACTCGGTACCCCCTGCCCCGGCATGAATACTAAGTAAAGCAGGACGTATATCCATGGGCTCGCTTAAAAAGCTTTCGACTTCAAGGTCCTCTATCTTCTCTACCAAAATCTCCAACTCATGGGAAAATTCGCCCAACATGGCAGAATCTGTCTCATCCTCGTCGCAGAGTTCTGCCATTGCTTCCACATCGCCCACCAGGTTTTTGAAGCTTTCGATTTTTTCAACTATTTGTTTAAGGCGGTTACATTCAGAACTTACCCGTTTTGCTTCAGATTGATCATCCCAAAAGCTCGGGCTGGACATTTGCTCCTCCATTTCAACGATGGTTCCTTTTTTCTCATCGCATTTTAAAAAGGCCCACAAATGATTGGTCCGCTTAAGCAGGGTTTGCAATTCGGCTTTTTGTTCCGGTGTAATCATATAAATTGTTTAGACAGTAAAATCCGATCCTTCTGGTACATCCAGGTGCAACCCACATTCTCTGCCATGACCACCGTGCCTCGCATCCTCCACTTTTTCCACCTCGCTTATTTTACGGGTACTGTGCCAGTCGCCAACTGAATCATAATCCATCCCTTCAAGAGGATGGTAAGGAAGATCATTTTGGGGTAAATACTGGTAGGTTGTCCGGTCATCCCAATCCAGAATCGGGTATAATTTAAGAACGCCATTTTGCGCTTCCAGAAAGTTAAGCTCTTTGCGCTCGTTGGCCTGAGTTCTTCGAAGTCCAGCCATCCATACCTTGGCATCAAGTTCCTGCAGAGCCCGGTCCATTGGCTCTTTTTTGTTCAGCCAGTTGTACTTGGTCATTCCCTCCTTCCCCTGTTCCCACAATTTCCCAAAGGATGCTTCCTGGAAAGCAGGAGATAACTTTGCTGAGTACACTCGTGCCTTAAAATTAAGTTTCTCCTGTAGGCTAAGAGCATACTCATAGGTACCAGGGAACAAATATCCCGTATCGATAAAAACGATGGGGATTTCCTCACTCACCTGACGGATCAAATGGATCATCACCGCACTTTGCAGGCCAAAACTGGTGGAAGCGACCAATCCTGCACCATATTCTTCCCAGGCCCAACGAATCCTTCCTACTGCATCCAGGCCAGCAAGTTGGAGATTGATTTTTTTTACATCCACGAGATTCATATTCATTCAGGCAAGGGATCATCCTGACAAAATTTCCGCCATGAGTAAAGAGCGGGCATTAAATATGACAGAATGGAATTAAGATTGGCTCCAATCATCTGCTTGCTTAAGTTTTTGCCCTATGGACGACATTGATCAACTTTCCCAACGCCTACCGTTGCTTTCCCCTTGCATGGACTCGATCCGTAAGGCCAGTCACTCCTTAACCACCGCCTTTCAATCAGGAAACAAACTCCTACTCTGCGGCAACGGGGGAAGTGCCGCAGATTGCGAACATATCGCCGGGGAACTGGTTAAACGTTTTTCCAAACCACGCCACATCCGTGGTGAATTGGCGGAAAAACTCGGGCAGGAACTTACCCAAAATCTGCACGGTGGACTGCCCGCCCTATCCCTGCCTTCCATGATGGGGTTTCACACTGCCTTTGCCAATGATGACGACTCTCAATATGCATTCGCCCAACAGGTCTTGGCTTTTGGGAAACCGGGCGATGTGCTCCTTTGCATCAGCACCTCCGGAAACTCAAAGAACCTTGTGCATGCCGTAAAAACTGCCCATGCACTCGGTTTGACCACTATTACCCTTACGGGAGAAAGCGGTGGTCTCCTTGCTCCACTTTGTGATCTTACCATTAAAGCCCCTGCAACGGATACTCCCAGGGTGCAGGAATTGCACCTCCCCATCTATCATGCCATTTGCACGGTGGTGGAAGATACTTTATTTCCTGATTCGAAATAAATGGCTAAACAGCCTGCCAACCAGGTAGATCGCCTCCCGCCTGAACTGGCTAAACTGGCCCACGATCTTGCCAATCTAATCGGCCAGGAAAATGGCCGCCTGCTCTTGGTGGGAGGATGCGTTCGGGATCTATACCTAAACGCCACGCCCCAGGAGATCGATTGCGAGGTTCAAAATCTATCAATCGAAAAGCTTAAATCCATACTCTCAACCAAATATACCTGCCACGAGGTGGGTAAAGCATTTGGAGTTCTTAAACTAAAAGGCTTTCCTGCGGAAATCTCCCTGCCCCGTACCGAAATTAAGACGGGTACAGGGCACAAAGGATTCTCCGTGGAATTAGATCCGCATTTACCTTTTGATCAATCTGCCAAGCGTCGGGATTTCACTATCAATGCCATTGGGTTAGATCCGTTATCCGGAGAACTCCTCGACCCCACAGGGGGGATTAGTGACGCCCAAAGTCTTACCCTTCGTCATGTGGGACCCGCGTTTGGAGAAGACCCTCTGCGGGTACTCCGGGCAATGCAATTCATTGCCCGTTTCAATCTTGCACCTCACCCGGATACGCTAAAGGTTTGCCGATCCATGACCATGGATGGACTGCCTCCCGAACGATTGTACGAGGAATGGAAAAAGCTCCTTCTTCAAGGAGTGAACCTTCGAGCCGGACTCAACTTTCTTAAAGATTGCGAATGGCTTAGTTATTTTCCTGAACTTCATGCCTTAGTCGGTTGCCAGCAGGATCCTGAGTGGCATCCGGAAGGTGATGTCTGGGTGCATACGCTTCATTGCCTCGATGCATTTGCCAGGGAGCGGATTGGAGATGACTGGGAAGACCTGGTGGTGGGATTTGCAGTACTTTGCCACGACTTGGGAAAGCCTATGACCACTCAGACGGGAAAGGACGGCAGGATACGCTCCCCTCTGCATGAGCCTAAAGGTGAAGCCCCCACCCGATCCTTTCTTTCCCGATTAACCAACCAAATTGATTTACATGAACAGGTAATTCCCCTGGTTCGTCGACACCTCACCCCACGCACCTTTTACAAGGATCAGGCAAGCGACGGAGCAATTCGTAGGCTCGCTAGCAAAGTAAAGCGGATCGACCGCTTGGTTCGCGTAGCTGCTGCCGATCTCGCCGGACGCCCACCCAGGCAGGATGATTTCCCCGAAGGTCCCTGGCTACTCCAACGGGCGGAAGAATTAAAGGTTAAAGATGCTGAGCCCAAGCCCATCATTCTTGGGCGTCACCTGATCGAGCATGGATGGTCACCCGGACCAGGTTTCAGTCCTATTCTCGACCAGTGTTTTGAAGCCCAACTGGATGGCAAATTTGCTGATCTAAAAAGTGGTCTTGCTTACCTCCAACAAATCCTCAAATCATAATTTCATGAAAATGATGGTGCCTTCTGTTTGCCTATCGGTCGGTCTCCTCTGCTTCGCTCAGGCTAATGAATCAGAATCTGACCATGGAAAGGGTCAGCTTGATCAACTAAGAAAAGACTACCTGGCCGATAAGGCAGCCCTTGATCAAATCAACCAGGCAAAAGAAAAAATTCGCGAAAAAAACAAGGATCAGAAAATGCCCAACAGCGGGCCGGAGTGGAAAAAAGTGCTCCAAGTATGGCTCCCACTGTGGCAAAAAGAGAAGGCAAGCTATCCTCCTTATTTAAATGCTTTGGTCGCCGCCTATTGCGAACTGCCCTCCACGGATAAAAAAGCTGTGGAACTGAAAAATGAAATCGCACAGCAACATCCTGAACATTCAAAAAATTCACTGACCGTAAGCTACTATGAAAGACATTCGCTATTGGCCAATGCGATTATGCCGAATCTCTACAACCATGATCTCGACAAAGAACGGGCGGATTTCTTCGTGAAAATTCTTAAACCGAGCTTTAATACAAAGATGGAGGACTTCTTGCATTTTTTCAAGCTACCAGCCGAGCCTAATGACTGGAGTGTCCAGACCGGTTATTCCCTGGCCAACCTTCGTGCCGGAAATTTGTCTACTGCACGGAAGGAAAATAAAAAGTTGGTTAAGAAAGCTTCTAAGTTCGATAAAATTAACGAGCTTAAAAAATTTCACCTACATCGTGCCTTGATCGAAGCACTTGATGGTAATCAAAAAGAAGCCAGAAAGTTTTTTACCCAAGCAACGGAGACGAATCCTTCGGAGAAACTAAACGAACCTAGCCAAAAATTGGTTCAAGAGATAGAACAAGCTCTTGCAAAGCTCATAAAATAACAACTAATTCTTAACCATTGCCAGGCACATCACTCCCTCACCAAAGAGAACTGAAGGAACAAGCGTTTCAAGATTTTTGTGAAACAATTTGAGTAACGCTAAAATCGCTGGGCAGTTGAAAAGCCCGGAGTCCAAAAATGGGCAGGGAGGCAAGCAAATGGTCAAAGATGTCGGACTGTATTCCCTCATATTCCACCCAGCGGGTATCATTCGCAAAGACATAAATTTCGATGGGCACTCCCTTCTCCGTTGGAGCAAGCTGGCGTACAAGAAAAGTCATCCCCTCCTGATGAATCTTGGGATGAGCACTGAGATACTCCTTACAATAAGCTCTGAAGGTGCCAATATTGGTGAGATTTCTACCGTTCAGCAAGGAAGAGACAAGTCCAAGTTCTTCCAGGTTCATCCCCTTTCCCCCAATTTCCGATGTGATCGCGTTTAGATAAGGCTGAATACATTCAATCTTTTCCAAATCCTCCACCTCCGAGCGTTTTAAAAAGCGAACGCTTGAAATATCCAAGCTTATGCTCCGCTTGATCCGGCGACCGCCCGATTCGCCCATACTCCGCCAATTTTTGAAAGCATCACTGACCAAGGCATGGGCAGGTATGGTGGTGATGGTCTTGTCCCAGTTCTGCACCTTTACCGTGGTCAGGGACACATCGATTACATCCCCATCTGCACCGTACTTGGGCATTTCCACCCAGTCTCCTTTGCGGACCATATTATTGGCGGTCAGTTGGATACCTGCAACCAGCCCGAGAATGACATCCTTAAAGACCAGCAAGAGAACTGCGGTAAGGGCACCCAGTCCTGAAAAGAAATATAGGGGGGATTTGTCAAGGAGGATGGAAAGAACGAAAATTACCCCGGTTGCATTGATTACCAGTTTGATAGCCTGACAAATTCCCTTGAGGGGCAATTTGGAAGATAATGTGAATTCCTCATAACTATCATGCAGGGCATTAATCAGGGCATCAATACTCCACAGGGCAATGATCACCAGGTAGAGGTTTACCGCGGTTTCGATAATTCCCAGCAATACATCATACGGTGCCAAGAAAACGGGAGATAAAATGCTAATGACAAATGCAGGGGCCAAATGGGACAATCGATGAAAGAATTTCTCTTTCAGAAAATGCTCCCCAATCCGAGTCTCGGATCTCTTCGCCAAGGAACGAACCAAGCCCAAAACAAAGCCCTTAACAATGGAGTTAGCCAACCAGGCAAGCAGCAGAACAAGGAGCAAGGAAATTACGGCAGTCACCAACTCCACGGTCCCCTTATCCACATCCAACTGCAATGCATGGCGTAGAAAGTAAGAAACCTCATTTTGCAAGGCCCTATGAAATTCGGAGATGTAATCCATTCGCTTAGTCAATCCCAATTGAAATACTTGGACAATTCAAAAGGATGCTAACTGAGCACCCCAATGACTGTCGTGGTAATTAACCCAGGCTTTCCCCGATCCAGTCAATCACCGCATCAATCATCGGTTTTTCACCGGCATCTGAAAAAACATGATTCGCTCCAGCAATCTCCACAATTTTCTTAGGCTCATTTGCTAAGGCAAAAATTTCGCGGGAATCATCAATCGGGACAACATCGTCCTCCGTGCCGTGAATCAGGAGCCAGGGGACCTTGATCTCCGCAGCCTTGGGGGCGGTGGATGCAATGCTTTCCAGATCATTCTTAAAGGCGGAGGAAAGGGGGCAGCTCGGCTCTTCCCACATACAGCCGGAATCAGGAGTCTCCTCCCCAAATTCACGGTCATAAAAGGCTTTGGTGTTTACCATACCAGCAAGGGAGATCAGGAATTTAATCCGGTCATCTGAAGCGGCAGCCAAGGTTCCTACTGCACCGCCCATGCTATGCCCCGCATAAATAATCCGGTATCCGGAATCATGGGCGGCGGAAACGACGGCTTCTAAATCATCCACCTCTTTGGAGATGGTCGATTTTCGAAAATCTCCCCCGGATCCTCCGTTACCGGAAAATGAAAAGCGTAAAACCGGCAACCCTTCCGCAGCAACCGCTTCGGCCAGAGCCACCACGAATGGCCGGTCTTTGTTACCCGTTACCCCATGACCAATGATGAGCAAATTGCGGGCCTTGTCCTGACCGGCATGAAAAGTATAGTCCAGGGTCTCCCCCTGAGAATTTTTAATGACTTGATCCATAAGTCATGGGTAAACCAAGGATAAGGGAAATTGGCAAGCCCCCATGGATGAAAGACAAAAAAAGCCGACCCCAAAAAAAGGGCCGGCTTTTTAAATTCAAAAAACCTTAAGCGAATGCTCAGGCAATTTCAGAGGCGTGAAACTCGAACCAGTCGTCCAGGTTGTTCAGGTTGATCGCATCCCTGGGGTCTCCATCTGCCAAACCGTTGGCGGAAAGAATACCCTGACGGGTGGCATCGTCATGAATGTATCCGGTGATGGAATCATTGAGTGCAGAAATGGTATCGCCGTCCAGCTTTACTCCGGATTGGGCTTGGATCCATGCCTCGAACTGAGGATAGGTGGGCTTGGAATCTGTGATGTACGCACGCACAGCATCAGCACTCAATCCAAGGGCGTCGATCACCATGGAGTCATAACCAGCACCAATACCAGGATATCCGTCGGCAATCTTGCCGGCAGCTTCCAGGGAAACTTTTTGCCACAAGCGGGGCAAATGAAGGACACCAAGAGGACCGGCGGTACCGGAACTAATTAAAGGAACAATTTTAGACATATCTGATTTTTTTAGGGGGTTAAGGAAAAGATTGGTTCTTGAGGGTTTCATGGAAGATTCACTCATAAACCAAGAATTTGATGGACAATTCCTGCGCCTTTCCCATCAAAGGTAAAGTTTAATTCATAAACATTTAATCATTTCATTACCCCACCACCCCTTATCATGAGCACAAAAGAAAAGAGAATTGGATTCGTAGGACTCGGTCGCATGGGAGCCAATATGGCCCGCAATTTAAAAGACAAAGGCTACCAGATCAGCACCGTCTATGACATCAACCAGGAGACTGCTTCTTCCCTCGCAAACGAACTTGGTTCCCAGGCTGCTCAGTCTCTGGCGGATGTGACCACCCAATCCGACGTCATTCTTACCGTGGTTACCAATGATGCGGCGATGAATGCGATTTTCTTTGGCGAAGGAGACAATTTATTTGAAGGATCGGCCGGGAAACTCTTCATCAACTGTGCCACCCTCTCCCCCGAGATTCATGTAAATCTCGAAAATGCCGCCGCCGAGGTGGGTGCACAGACTCTGGAAGGCTGCATGGCCTCAAGCATTACCCAGGCCCGGGAAGGCACGCTTTACCTAATGATCGGTGGAAAGGAAGAAGTATTTAATTCCGTGAAGGATCTGCTCAATGATTTGAGCATTAATCTGCGATTTGTAGGGGAGTCAGGAAAAGCCGCACAGGTAAAAGCCCTGGTCAATATGGTGATGAACATCAATACCGCTGCCTTAGCCGAAGGTCTGGGCATCGCCGATGCACTCGGACTGGATCTCAATATGATCTGCGAAATCTTTTCCCAGACCGGAGCAAACTCCCGTGTGCTGGAAACCGATTCAGAGGACATGATCGGGCGGGACCACGAGTGCTATTTCTCCGCGGAACATGCCGCCAAGGACTCCGGTATCGCCATTGCCGTGGCCGAAAGTGCAGGCATTCAGGTGCCTCTCGCCAAGGCGACACTTTCGCAGTACCAAAAAATGGTCGAGGCTGGATTGGGGGATCTGGATAAGTCCGGTGTGGCGGAACTGACCTTCAAGGGAAGAGGCCCGGGCAACTAAACCCCTCCCAGAAATAGGCACGGAAGCAGAAACTCACTTGAGTGACTGCATTTTTGCGTCCCCTGGGAAAAGCTTTTTTACCAAATCTTTTAGTTCCACAGAGTTAAAATAACTCTGCCACCCAACCTTACCGTTTAAGTAATACCTCAACTCGCTGCAGGTAAAACATATCAATAGATCGACCTTGCTTTGGGAGTCATCAAAGCGAAAGGCAACTCCCGGAAGAAAAGAACAATCAAATGGTTCTTCATAGTTAATGTAAGTATCCTTGCTTCCAAGTATCGATTGAAGTGACCTTTGGTTACTGATGCTCAATTCAACAGGTGCAGAGATAATGGGATACCCGTGCAGGGAGTCCCCTTTTTCAACTTTCCTGTCGCCAGGATATGAATCATCTATCCGATACGCCACACAGGTTACACCAGTACCCTGAGGAGATATAACCGAGAGGATCTCCTTCATGATCCTGTCATTTGAAGAAGCATTCTGACAGGAAGTAAAACCACTTGAAACAAATACTGAAATAGCAATTAAGTTTGGGACGGAAAACCTCATTTCCAATTCAAAGAAATAACAGAAGTTTTCTGCAATCGTTAAAACCGGTTTTTTGTGAAAATATAAAATTTTTTTGCAAAAATATACCATTAGCTGTATAGTGAGGTTGTCAACCGATCCTTAGGATCAGTCAGGCAGTAAAAAGTAAAGTACAGCAATGGGGAATAGTCGAAACGGCCTAACAACTCGTTTCCCCGCCAGACGGGGAGGAAAGAAAAAGAGCCCAAAGACCTCACTTCCCGGCTTTTTTGCAACCCAATTTTCCACCCCACCCAGGCATAAACCAACTATTGGGGTTGCTCTTTCCTGTGGAGGGGCAAAAGGCCTCGCACACCTGGGAGTGATCCGAGTTTTAAAAGAACAAGGTATCGTACCGGATATCATCGCCGGATCGAGCATGGGTGCCTATGTCGGTGCCCTTTGGGCGAAGGGCTATGATTCAGATGAAATGGAACAAATGGCCATGCAACATAACGGAATTTGGGGTGCTTTAAAATTGGCGGACCCCAAACTCTGGCCAATCCGCGGGCTGCTTCGCGGAGAAATCATCGAAGATGGCCTTCGCAGAAGACTTAAATATGCAAAATTTAAGGAGCTCCGTATCCCGTTGGTTATATCCGGTACGGATTTAGACAACCTCGAAACACACTGGTTTGAAGATGGAGATGTTGCATCCGCGGTGCGGGCAAGTTGTGGACTGCCTGGTATCTTTGCCCCAAAAAAAATTCGGGGCAAAAATTATGTAGACGGTGGAATCGCCGCCCCCTTGCCTGTAGAGAAGCTCAGGCAAATGGGTGCGGATATTGTGATCGCATCCAATGTCATGGTTCCGCCCGAGGAGAGAAACAAACTCGATCAACGGTCCAAGACTTTGCGCCGGCGCTTCGCCAAAAAGCACCCCATTCTCAATTTTCTCAACCAAACTTTTAATCCTTTTTCCTTTGGCAGTGGACTGCAGGTACTGGACCGCTGCGTGCAGGTCGGTCAGGCCCGCAGGCTCTCCTTTAGCCTGAAACAAGCGGACATCGTGATCAATGCCTACAGCTTTCACTCCCGCTGGTACGAATTTTACAAACCTGAGCGCTTCATCGAACTCGGCAAACGGTCCACCGAGGATACCTTACCCGAAATTTTATCGGCGATTCAAGCCGCCACCCCAAAAACATCCATCCATTCATGAACTGTTCCCACCATCCTCTATGGGGCAAAAGATCCGCCGACGAGGCCCGTGCCCTGCAAAACAAAGCTTTTCGTTCATTCATTCGTGATCAGGTCTTCCCCCACTGTGTTCATTACCGAAGAAAATTAACCAGCCTGGGCATTCACCCATCTGATCTTAACAACCTGGAAGACCTTGCCAAACTCCCGTTCACCAGTAAAGCGGATCTGGCCAATGCGGTAACCGAGGGCCGTATCCGCGATTTCCTCATTCTTCCTGACTCGGAAAAACTTCGTAGGCGCCCCAGTACCCTTCTCCGTGCCTTGTTCACTGGTATCGAAAGAACCCGCAATGCCCTGGATGAGGAATACCGCCCCATCCTACTTACTTCGACTACCGGACGCTCGGCCGAACCGGTTCCTTTCCTCTACACCCGTAAGGATATTAACCACCTAGGAGTCATGGGAGGAAGAATCATGCAGGCGGGCAACTGCACCCGGGAAGACCGTGTGCTCAATGTATTTCCCTATGCTCCCCATCTCGCTTACTGGCTGACCTACCATGCCGCCGATCAGGCAGGGGCTTTTCATCTGGGAACCGGTGGAGGCAAGACCATGGGCACAGATGGTAACTTAAGGCTTCTGGTTAAGAGTAAGCCAACCGTGCTGGTGGGCATGCCAACCTTTGTCTATCATTTACTCCGCCGGGCTCTGGAAGTCGGCGAAAAAGTGGAGGATTTGAAAGTCATTGCCCTCGGCGGAGAAAAGGCTCCTCCCGGCCTGCGCCGCAAACTGGCAGGATTGGCAGAGGAACTTGGCTCCCCCGGTATTCGTATCCTTTCCACTTATGGATTTACCGAGGCCAAGGGAGCGTGGACTGAATGTGCGGTATCGCCAGACGAACCTTCCACCGGATACCATCTTTCCCCCGAGTTTGGAATGATCGAAATCGTAGATCCTCAAACCGGCGATCCCATGCCTCCGGAAACTCCCGGTGAAATTGTTTACACACCCCTGGATGCCCGTGGATCCATTGTTCTGCGCTACCGCACCGGTGATATTTCTGAAGGCGGTTTAACCTGGTCGCCCTGCCCTGCTTGTGGCCGGACCCTTCCCCGCTTACTCGGCAGAATTTCCCGGGTATCAGAACAACGCAGAATGAAGCTTGATAAAATAAAGGGCTCCCTGGTCGACTTCAATGAACTGGAAGTAATCCTCGACGATGTGGACGGTGTAGGTAGTTGGCAGATCGAACTGGCCAAGGCAAACAACGACCCGATGGAAGTGGATGAACTCCGGCTTCATCTTTCGCTTGAACCAAGTCATTTAAAAGAGGAGGTGGAAGATGTAATCCGCCGCCGTTTTCGTGAAGTTGCCGAGATTACCCCCAATGAAATCGCTTACCATTCTGCCGAAGAGATGCGCCGCTTGCACGGGGTGGGCAAAAACCTGAAAGAAGAAAAAATTGTCGACCATAGATCGATCCCTCAAGCAGTTGCTCCAAGCTCAAAACCTTCCCCGAGAAAACGCATAAAAAGAAAGGAGATTCTAAAATGAGCACCAAGAGTCTGCACATAGTTGAAGGAGTACGGTTACCTTTTACCAAGGCGGGAGGAAAACTGTCTCGGTTGAGTGCTGGGGATCTTGGTACGGCCGTGGTCAAAGGTCTGCTCGCACGCACCGGGATCGACCCCGCCATTATCGATGAGGTAATTATGGGGTGTGTCTGCCAACCTGCGGAGGAGTCCAATCTCGCCCGGGTAATTAGCCTCCGGTCTGGCATTCCACAACACGTCCCTGCCCGTACTGTTCACCGAAATTGTGCATCCGGATTTGAAGCCATCACCCAGGCGGCGGAAAAGATTGCCGCCAACCGGGGGGATATCTTTCTGGTTGGTGGAGTGGAAAGTATGTCCCAGGTCCCCCTGCTCTTTCCTCAATCCGCCTCTTCCAAGTTTGCCCAACTGGCCAAATCCAAAACGCTCCGCTCCCGTCTCGGTGCGATGACAAACTTTCGTCCTCGTGACTTCAGCCCAGTGCCCGCCCTGCTCAAAGGACTGACCGATTCCACCTGCGGCATGGGCATGGGGCAGACTGCCGAACTTCTTGCCCGGGATTTTAATATTTCCCGAGAGCGGCAGGACCGCTTTGCCCTGTCTTCTCATAAGCGGGCGATCGAATCCACCGCCCGCCTAAAGGAAGAGATTATTACCGCCTTTGACCATTATCAAAAACCGGTGCTTGCAGACGATGGACCCCGCCCTGACTCCTCACTGGAGAAACTCAACCGGTTACGGCCCATCTTTGACCGCCGGCATGGTTCGGTCACCGCAGGGAATTCATCACAGGTCACCGATGGTGCGGTAGCCCTGTTGGTAGCCAGTGAGGATGCATGTAAAAAATATGACCTCAATCCGATCGGCCGGTTAATCGATTATGCCTATTCCGGCTGCCAACCCGAACGGATGGGACTGGGCCCTGCTTACGCCCTCGCCAAAGGAAGAAAGCAGGGAGCCCCCGAACTTTCCGAAATCGATTTAATTGAACTAAATGAGGCCTTCGCTGCTCAGGCTCTTGCGGTGATGGATGCCTGTAAGTCGGAAAAATTTTGTCACGAAAAACTCGGCCTCGAAAAAGTGCTCGGGGAAATGAATGAGGAAATCGTCAATGTAAATGGAGGAGCCATTGCCTTGGGTCATCCAGTTGGTGCCACGGGTGCCAGGCTGGTACTCTCGGCTCTGAAAGAACTGAAAGCACGCCACCAAAAGACTGCCCTTGCCACCCTTTGTGTGGGGGGCGGTCAAGGCGGCGCCTTGTGGCTGGAAAGAAATTAGGAGAACTTGCCATGAACAACCAAAGGATACAAATCACCAACCATAGCGACCGGACTGTCACCTGGACTTTGGAACGGCCCGATGGGCGAGCCAATGTGATTGACCAACTCTTCCTCGATGAAATGAGCCATGCACTCGATGAACTTGAGGGAGATAAACTGGTGACCGCTCTGCTCATCCGCTCGGGTCACCCCAAGATTTTTCTCGCCGGTGCCGATCTGACCACCCTTTCCAAACTTGGTTCCGAAGATTTGCAAAATTTGTTACAATACGGACAGGATACTTTCACGAGACTATCCAGGCTCGATCTAACCACGGTCTGTGCCATCAATGGCCCCTGCCTGGGCGGAGGGTATGAACTCGCCCTTGCCTGTGACCACAGAATTCTTTCGGCCAACCCCAATGCCGTAGTGGGCCTGCCCGAGACCAGTCTAGGCCTATTGCCCGGCTGGGGAGGTTGTTACCGGCTTCCCCGGCTTATTGGCCTGTCTCGGGCATTGCCCACCCTGGCGGGCGGTCGACCCGTCCGTCCAAAAAACGCGGTAAAGCTCGGAATGGTTGATCAAATCGTTTCCGAAGAATCCCTGGAGCAAGCAGCCCGCGAGGTCTTAAATACGGGCAAGGCTTCGCCCCGCTTGCACTTGGATAATCTCCCCCTCATTCGCAACCTGATCCTCTTTCTCGGACGCCGGTCTATTCTCAAAATGACCAAGGGTAAATACCCAGCTCCTATCGCTGCCCTTCAAGTCATTCGCAATGGAATCGGATCTGGTCTCAGCAAGGCGATGGAAAAAGAACGGGATGGCTTTCTCAAACTCGCCAAGTCTGAGACCACCTCCAACCTGTTACACTTTTTCTTTCTTCGGGAACGGGCGAAAAAAGTACCCGCACCCAAGGGAGGAAGCGACCTTCCATCCATCAACCGTGTTCATGTGATTGGAGCCGGTAAAATGGGCGGGGGAATTGCCCAATGGGTGGCCTCACGGGGAATCCCCGTAATTCTGTCCGACCTTTCGCCGGACGCCCTGTCCCTTGGACTAAGCACCGTCCATTCCCTACTCGCTCAGGCAAGCAAGCGGGGCATTCTTTCCTCCCTCTCTGCCCGGCAATCGATGGACCGGATCACTCCGGTCTGTGAATCCGTTCCTATTCGGGAGGGAGATCTCGTCATCGAAGCGATTGTCGAGCGCATTGGGGCCAAACGCACCCTGCTTGCGGATTTGGACACCCGCTCGCCTGTAAATGTTCCCATTGCTACCAATACTTCTGCCCTGTCCATCGACTGTATGGGCGTGGCGATGGAGAATCCTTCCCGCCTTGGTGGTCTCCATTTTTTCAACCCGGTACACCGCATGGAACTGGTCGAGGTCATTCATGGCCAAAAGACCGATCCAGCGGTCATCCGTTCCCTGCTGGGCTTTGTAAACCGTATCGGAAAACGGGCGGTTCTCTGCAAGGACTCACCAGGGTTCCTGGTTAACCGAATCCTGGTTCCCTACCTGGTGGAAGCGGCAATTTTATGGGAAGAAGGAAACGACCCACGGGCAATCGACCGGGCAATGACCGGATTTGGCATGCCCATGGGCCCTCTTCGTCTACTAGACGAAATCGGACTGGATGTAGCCGGTCATGTGGCCAAGGAGCTCAAATTTCGTCTGCCCCGGCTAGCTGCCCCACCTCCTCTGCTTAAGCAAATGAACGAAGGGGGAATTCTCGGCCGAAAATCCGGCAGCGGGTTTTATCTCTACTCCACAAACAAGCGGGGAAAAGTTCATCCTAACCGGGAACTTCTAAAACTCTGCCGGCGGGCCAAACATAAATCATCCATCAGCGAAATGTCCAACCGCATGAACCTGGTCATGCTCAATGAAGCCGCTCGTTGCCTGGAGGAAGGCGTGGTCGACTCACCAAAGGATGTTGATTTTGGCATGATTGCCGGTACTGGATGGGCACCCTTCCGTGGAGGCCCGCTCCGCTATGCAGACTCTATTGGCCTCCGTTCCATCGCGGAAAATATGGAGCGTCTAGCAAACAGCCTGGACGAACGGTTCGAGCCCTGCCAATACCTGCTCGATTTAGCCCGCAAGAACTTAGCCTTTTATTCAGAATCCACCTATTCGATTTCACCTCTCTCATCTAACCAAAAGGAAAGGATCACCCAATGAAAACCATGGAACCAGAAACAAAACCAGAAGGAGCCATCGATCTCACCAGATATTCAAAGGAAAAAAGACAGGCTCTGGAAGTCACTGAGGAGGCACGCGGTCCACGGGTAATGGATGGCTTTGCATCCGGCTTATTCCTGGGCTCCCCAAAATTCTCACCCTTGTATGAAGTCATCCAAAAACCATCCCCTGATGGAGAGGAGGGAGAAAAATTTCTCAAGTCCCTAGAACGCACCCTCGATCTCCATGCCAATCCGGATGAAATTGATGAGACCGGAGAAATCCCGGATGCCTTACTTGAAAAACTAGCCGAAATTGGGGCCTTCGGGATCAAAATACCCAAGGAATACGGAGGTCTTGGGCTCAGTCAGGCAACTTATTCCAAGGCGGCCAAACTGCTTGGCTCCCGATGCGGCAATCTTACCGCCCTGCTCTCCGCCCATCAATCCATCGGACTACCCCAACCCCTTCTTCGTTACGGCACCGAGGAACAAAAGAAAAAGTTCCTGCCCGATGTGGCCAAAGGTGCCATTACCGCCTTTGCCCTGACCGAGGATGAGGTGGGATCCGACCCCTCCCGCCTCAATACCCGGGCAAAACCAATCAAGGGGGGAAAGAGTTACCTAATCAACGGACAAAAGCTCTGGTGTACTAATGGTACCAAGGCAAAATACCTCGTGGTGATGGCCCGCACTCCATCCACCACCGGTGCGGGAGGAAAGCGCAAGCGATCCATCACCGCCTTTGTGGTAGATGCCCGCACTCCCGGGATCGAGATTGCCCACCGTTGCCGTTTCATGGGACTTCGCGCCCTGTACAACGGAGTGATCCGTTTTCATAATGTTGAAGTACCAGCAGAGAATATCATCCTGGCACCCGGCAAAGGTATGCGGGTGGCTCTCAATGCCCTGGGTGTAGGCAGGCTTACTCTGCCCGCTGCCTGTTCCGGCCTTGCCTATGAGAGCCTGAAAATTGCCCGGCGCTGGTGTGTGGAAAGACATCAATGGGGATCGGAAATAGGCAAGCACGAAGCGATCGCATCCAAACTTGCGGACATGGCGGCGGATGCCTATGCCACCGATTCCATGGTGCGGATGACCTCTGCCTTGGTCGATGCCAAGGTCGACTTTCGCATGGAGTCGGCCCTCTGCAAACTCTGGGGCACGGAGACTGCCTGGCGGGTGGTAGATGATCTCATGCAAATCCGTGGCGGCCGTGGCTACGAGACCGCACGCTCTTTGGCCAACCGTGGGGACAACCCCGAACCGGTCGAGCGGATGATGCGGGACTCCCGGATCAACCGAATCTTTGAGGGATCCACCGAGATCATGCGTCTCTATCTCGCCCGCGAAGCTCTCGACCCTCACCTGCGGCTTGCCGGAGGTGCGATGGATTCACGCCTGTCCCTCGGCACCCGGCTGCTCACCGCGATCAAGGCGGGCATTCATTATTCCATCTGGTATCCCGGTCAGTACCTGCCCAGTCTGGACACTTCCCCCAGTGGCACCAGCCGGAGAACCAGAAAGGCCCTACGCTATGTGGAACGGACATCCCGGAGGCTTTCCCGTTCCCTCTTCCATGCCATGGCTCTCTATGGTCCCGCCCTTGAAAAGAGACAATTATTGCTTGGCCGTTTGGTCGATGTCGCCGGCGAGCTCTTTGCCCTGACTACATCCCATCTGCGGGCTGATGCCATTCTTGCCGGTAAGGAATCCTGTGATGAAATTAAAAAGGAAGACCTGCCCACCGTTCTTGCCTACCTCGATGCCCGTACCCGCAACCGTGTCCGGAGCCTATTTGAGGAATTGAGCAACCCGGCAGATGGCAAAGGCAGAAGGCTGGCCCGGAAAATTCTGGCAGACTAAAAAATTAGATTTTAATCGGTCCGGGATGGTTGATCCCGGAAGCATTACAGGATGCACCTGGCATTTCCGCATGTGGGTTTTTAACTTTGCTTTTACCTGCCGGGATAATCTTGGCGTCAACTATTCGGGGTGGATCGTGCCGATTAGGTGTCGGATTACCCGGTATTGAATCCCCGGTTTGCTTCGTCCAAAGAGAGAGAAGGGAACGGGCTTGCTCGAGAGCTTCCACATGGTTCGCTTCATTAACCAGATTCGAGAGTTGGTGCGGATCCTTGCTTACCATAAACAATTCCTCCGGCGGACATGGATTGGCAAAAATCTGCAACTGCTGAGGGTTGGTCTTGCCTGCGGCATGAGCCTTCCAAAGCTCGGCACCGGCAGGGTAATAATCATCTGATTCGTAACAAAGATTCTGCTGGTTCGGGAAATTATTTCGAATGTAGAGATACTCCCCAAACCGGACCATCCGTTCATGGTTCTTGTACACATGCCAGTTATGCTCCGCAAAAATAA